>Ga0207866_1000251_pt1 | contig 83403 bp, 94 predicted proteins | sample HigsolmetaAR203D_FD_184835 | JGI IMG/M metagenome (GOLD analysis project Ga0207866, IMG submission 184835) | Ionic liquid and high solid enriched microbial communities from the Joint BioEnergy Institute, USA - AR20-3-D (SPAdes) (version 2) ...
AAGCTATGATGCGTCCTTCTGCCATCGTAAAAAGCCAGTTCTTATGACCATCACAGAAAAAAAGACTAAAATTACCGGTTTCAGGAATCAGGTTCCAAAACTATCCGCGGACGATCACGGATTCAGGTTTACAACAAATCACCAAAAGTTTACTTTTTTGTTATCCGATGGTTTTCAAAATTGCGTGATACAAAATGGAATCTTCATGCGTCGTTTTATTTTCCGGAAGCCAAAAAACCTGATGATATATACAGAATAATTGAAAATAAACTTTATGAAGCATATCCTTCTTCCTATAAAAAGCGTGTAAATATGAAAAACAAAAAAGTTATTGATTTCGGACATTTTTCAATAATGATCACTGATGATTCTGATGTTGAGGTTAATGGTTTCCCTGTGACATTTTCCTTTCAGCAAATGAACGTAACACTATATAATGCCGAAAAATATTTATCAGAGCTCAGATCGCTTTTCCATACCTTTGAGGTTCAGCTTTCACCCATTAGGACTTCTTACGCAATGGATATTTATTACCCTACAAAACAGAATCCTTTTTTTGGTCTAATGATCCAACGCCTTGGAGTTGATAATGTAAAGCAATTTGAGTGCGTATTTCCTATCAATGCACTATTTATTGAAAAAAACCAATCTGCCGATAATATAGACAGGGAGGTGTTACGTGTTTTTAAAGAAAAAATCTCAATAAACCATCGGTCCTTTGATTCCTTAGAAAAAGTCGCATTAAAAGCACTTATGTTGAGGTGAAATTAATGTTAGGAATCACTGCATTCGATTTAAGAAGAGAAGATGTCGACTTAGGGCAGATTATCCAAGAAAATCATCACTTTTCAGAGAGACGTACAGTGAATGGATTTGAGGAAGAGTTAATAACGTGGATTCACACTAACGAAATGACAGATTCCGGTTATAGGAATTACAGAATTATAACAGATGAAGTCTTGGACTATCGAGTTAGAATTCGTGGGGAAGTATTAGATCAAGTAATAAAACAAGGGTGGTATGAAGTGTACTATCACCCTACACGACATCGCCTTGTAGCATTATGTAAGAAAGAAGAGGCGTTTAAAGTAGCAAAATTGTTTCAAGAAAAATTTGATCTCCTGTTTGAAAAACACACATTTAACATTCTAGAAATTATTCGTCAGTCCTCAGATGTTAGCGGCGCACGCTTTGAGGTACAAATCGAAACAGTTAGTGGAATTTCATTGAGAGGAAATAATATACATAATACGCAATATTATGCAAATATGCTTCAAGCAGGAGAGTTGAAAGGGGTTACAGTCAAATTTGATTACGGGGATCGAACGGTAACTTTTTTTGTCTCTATAGAAGGCACACTGTTATTCTATTCGGCTTTAGAAGATCATGAATACCTAAATTTTATTGATATGCTCTACTCATTTGATAACCGATAGTTTTAAAGAATTTCGCTCCCCGCCCAGCCACACGGCCGAGCGGGGATTTGTTTATTTTCCGCCATTCATCCTCCACAACATCGTCCACACTTCTTCCCGCGTCACAGGGTCTTTCGGTCGTGTGCCGTCTGAAATACCGTTCTTCACTGCCCAGTCACGCGCCGACTTCGCCCAGTCGGACACCTCATCCGCCGGTTCAGAACCGCTTCCAGCCGGTTGCCGCAGTCCGAACGCCTCCCCTACGCCGTCCGCCGTTGCCTGTGCGAGACGATCCAGAAACGCCGAATCTCGCAGTAACGCCGCATCCCGTGGATGGTCGATGAAGCCATACTCCAGCAAAATCGCCGGCATTTTCGTTTCGCGCACCACGGCAAAATTCGCTTGCTTTTGACCGCGATCCGGCACGCCCGCCGCGGTAAACACACGGGCAACATTTCTATGAATCACGCTCTGATATTCAACAGTCTTTCCGCTGGTCCCCATATATGTGTAAGACTCAAAGCCGCTACCTCCGCCGGCGTTAATGTGGATCGAAAGAAAATAGTCAACACCAGCAACATTCGCCATGCGAGCGCGTTCAGATAACTCGACGAAGACGTCCGTCGCGCGTGTGAAATGCACTTCGGCGCCGCGGCGCATAAGCAGTTCGCCGATCCGCAGCGCCAGCGTAAGCGTCAGATCTTTTTCCCGCAGACCATTGGCGACAGCCCCCGGATCTTTGCCGCCATGTCCGGGGTCGATCATGATTTTCATTGTCCATCACGCTCCCGTGTCTGTTTGGTTAACTGGTGACCGTACACCGCAAACGCGCCGCACAGCACACCCTGAATGACGGATTGCACGGATAGCCCCAGCAACCCAATCGTAAGAATGACAGCAGCCAACGTTACCAGGTATACGATTGTCCAATCCGGAACACGCGGCGTCTTTTTGAGCATGTAACCCAAACACCAGCAAGCCGCCACAACGATGAGCAATTGCGGATCAATGAGTTGAAAAATAACATTCCAGTCCATTTTCATCACTCTCCAAAACTATATTATGAACCGATAGATTTCCAGAGCAGTGTAACTGCCCCGCCAATCACGCCTGTTATGATCGCGGCAATAATGGTTCTCCACAACCACTTGACGTCATTTTCAAATCCGTCCATCCGTTTGTTTGCCTCGTCTATGCGATGATGAGCGCTCTTAGCCCGTTGATCTGCTTCCCGAGCGATGTCGTCGGACTGATCAAGTTTATCAATCAGCCTGTCAATGCTGTTTGCAAGTCGACCGATTGATTCTGCCTGCGCTTCCTGTTTTTCTTCCATCCTGCCAACTTTCACGGCGATTTCGTTCAGTTTGTCCAGTTCCTGGTCCGACACGGTTACACCCCCAACAAAATAAAAAAACCTCCTATTCGGAAGTTTCTTCAAAGTCCAATCCCGTGATTTCCTTGTACTCTGCCTCAGTAATCACTCCTGTCCGAACACCGTCTTTGACTTGCTCCAGTGTCCAAAGCTTGCGTTCGTAAAACTTTTTGATTCGATCATACCATGCCGACATATTAAATACCTCCCATCATGATTTTGTACCATAAATCGGCAATTTCGTTATCGTGTTCTGCAATGCGGGCTTCTTTAATCATGATGTCATACCATAATGCCGCATTTTCCTCCTGTAATTCCTGAATCGGCGATTTTGGTACTGGCGGTTGGTTGGCTATCTCCTCGGCAATTTCCTCTGGCGTTTTCTCTCGGATGACATCCCCGTCGCGTTTCCATTTCCATGTTTCCGCGCAATAGGTTTGCCATTCTTCAATCGTGATTGGAATGGCGGTTTCTGGGATGTTATCGCCATGGATTGCGTCTACGTAAAAACCAGCAATGTTGCCAGATTGATCAAAATTGACGTAGTATTGCGGTTCAACGACTTCTTCAAATTCGATACCCATAATTTCCATCCTCCTAACGTCCTATTGCTAACCAACGGACTGACCGTTCAATATTGGATGAGTGATATACTCGCATATTACTCAAACTTAAAAAGCCAACATTAGCTGCTGTTGGAGCATCTGCCTCAGCTGTGGCATAAGCCTGAAAAGCAGCATTTGGAAAAGCTATTGGGAAAGTGACTAAAGACATTCCACCCGCTGGAACATTCGCTATACGTCCCCATTGGATGATGAGCCCATTCGCTAACTTTTGATACCCGTTTTCTGAAAAACTTGCAAGGTTATTTCCACTGTGCCAAACACTGTTTCCGTTTATCGTTGCCTCTCCGGTTGTTTTATTTACCCTAAATTTGCTTTCCCCGATTAAATTGGTAGACGGTCCAATTCCAAAAGTATTACCGTCTACCATTCCGAAAGCCAACATATCATTGTTTTGGTTTTTCATGATAGCTGCAACATTTGACACGTTCGTAGTTCGGATAAGTTCTATCACTTCTGCCGCTGCTGATGTGATTGATTGCGTTGTGGAAAAATTATTGTTTACACCCGTCCTAGCTGGATCAGGGAGTATCCCGTCATGCCAAATTTTACTCCAATTTTCCCATGTCCCACTTACCATTTTACGAAAATACATTTCAACACTACTGATATAACGAATAGCAACTTGTGAGCGATTGCTATTCGTATCTTGGTAAAAATACGTGCGTATATACCAGTACCCACTACCAGTTGGCACGTTCGGATGGTTGGTAATTATATACGGATATGCCGTTGTGTTTGGGTCTATAGGAGTACCGCCGCCATAAGCAGCGATTTTGTTCACAGCATAGTCCTTGGCGTTTTGTTCAGCCGTGTTCGCCTTAGCCTGCGCCCCCGCAGGTGTTTCCGCTCCTATTTCCGCTGCCGTATGAGTATGATCACTTCGCGCAACAGTATTAGCACTACCAGTCCCGGCAAACGCAACAGAAAGTGTACGATCCGCAGAAAGGTCACCACCGCCTGTCAGACCATTGCCGGTATTAATCTTCCGCGTGGTCAGTGCATGTCCTGAATGTGGAGCCGAAGCGTCCATATGCGATTTTGCCGCTTCAAGCGTTGTCGCAGGCGGAGTGCGCCAGTTGGATTTCCCCGTTATCGACTTGATCATATTTGCCAGCCAGCCTAGAAGCGTTGTCACGGTTCCAGAATTTCCAGTCGGGGCGGAGGTGTCATTGATCGTACGACTACCGATTTTAGCGTCGGTTACGGAATTGTCCGGATGATCGAGCACCCCGGCTGATTTATGACTAGCAATACTTGCCGTGTTGTCGTTGATCTCTTGTCCGATCTGATTCAAATCAGAGGGCAGAACGGTATCGTTCATATTCCAGTTTGTTTTCGCCATCAGCTTGTCACCTCTTCGACTGAAATAGTTTGCAGCATAAGTGTATCGGAAGTTATAGGCACGTTTACGTCGTTTGAAGTAATGAGATTGTTCGCTACATCCTTTAGTTCGATTTTGGAGATAAGCGACACCTCGAAAACCGGCACAATGTAGTTTAAGACAAGCTTGTTGTCCGTCACTTCTTTAAGTTCGAAATCGGTAATCTCATAGCTGTTATTGATAACGACCTTAGCAACCCTGCCCTCGATGTATTCAGCGACATCATTCAAAAAAACTGTATTGATCATTTGATAACCTCCTCGGACCCCAAGGATGCAAAAGGCTTCTCTCCAAGTTTCCATGTATCGTCTAACTTGTAATTCCATGTGATGGTTTGCTTTGAAATATGCTCTTTCAGTCCGATCACACTGTTTAGACTTGTGTTTTGCTGATACACCAGATTAGCCGGTTTTACCGCTTCAACCATCCGCTGAACCTCGCGAAACACCGCCGCATCGTCAATGTTCGCGGTCACATACAAAATGAAATTTTGCACATCGACGCTGACTATCGTCATGCCGGGGCCGACTAAATTGTCAAGCTGCTGCTGCAGGTATCTCACCGTGAACGGTGGTTTAATTCGATACCGATTCAAAATACGTTTTTTACGAAAATCTAATAATTCTTTCGGATCTGCCTGAATTCCGAACATTCGCTCTCGACGTTTGATAGAATTTATCCCGGCTGACGCAACAAATTGATCATCGAGAAGCTGCTGGATAGAGGCTTCTAAATTATAGAGCTCCACGGATTCGGACTCGGTTAACGCAACAAATTCCCCGATCTCATGCAAGATTTTCGGCAGGTATGGTAACAACCGATTTACCCCGATCCCTGCAGACAGGTAGTGCGGCCCGAAAAGATCGTCCAAAAATGTAGTAGCAGGGTCGGACAACTCATAAGAAGCTTTGAGCTTGTGGTCCAGATCCACTTTTTTATATTTGAGCCAAGACGGCACCCATTCAGACATAGCTTACCTCCCAAAAGAAAAGGAGCCGGTTTTCGGCTCCTATGTTTGTTGCACTATCGAACTTCGTTAGGTTAAGATTCCTTGATCACGTAACCATGCAAAATATAGTTTCAAGCCTTCGCTTTCCGTTGCGTCAATCATTTCCTGCGCTGTGCTGTATTGCCCAAAATTTTCATTCAAAAAATCGATCGAAATCCAGCCAGGAATCCAATTTTCCTCCGAATCCTTTGCAGCGTAAGGATTTTCCGCTTGTCCCGATTCTACCTCATCCAAAATTTCATAAAAGTTGATCACTCCCTAGCCCTCCCTTATGACATAAAATCCGTTACTGTTAGTAGGTTAATCGTTACATCTGAGGCGTCTGTATTTGTAAAAACGAAATTAACTTTTCTCGTCATTAACTGATAGCTTACAAAATCTCGATCAGCAGCGGTTGTCTTGTCTATTACTCGACTCGATCCAAAAGCAGTGTTTGCGGCGTCATTTGCTTTTGAGTAAACATCTAGCCTAAACTTCACCGCGCTAGCAAGTCTTATTCCTATTCCTATCCTTGAACCATAAAAGTTGTAGTTATTACTGACGTAAGAAGATCCAGCAGTAACTGTTACGCCATTTATTAAATCTTTTGAATCATTACTCCCCGTTAGTTGAACATCAAAAGTTTGATTAAGCCGTGTTTTGATATCTTGCAACTCACCCTTGACGAGCGCAAGTTGAGCTTGTGCATCCGTGTCCGACACATTCAATACACTCGCCAGTTTGTTTTCGATTTCCTGTAGTTCCATCTTTATCTGAACCAGTGCTGCGTCTGTATCTTCTGCTTTTACAGCCATTAGTGTTGGCCAATTTTGGACGTTCGCGGACAGCACTGTATTTAATTTGTTGAGTATTGCTTTTAATTCTTCAATAGCTTGATAATCCACAACCCTATTTGGATTTTGATACAGTCCTCGGATCGCGTTTATTATGTCAATATTCGTGATATCTGCCATGCTTCATCACTCCTCTCATGTATTGATCGTGACTGAGCCCAGTACCGGAATCTCTTCCGGATCCAGGGTTACATTAGCCGCGCTTCCATTCAGTTCAGCGGTTACGTCGATGACACCCGGTATGGTCAGGATGGCTGCTTCGATTTGCGATACTCTGACGACGAGCTGCTTTTCGTTGGCCCAGTTTTGCCGCAAACCGGACAGATAGTTCCCGATCGCGTCCTCGATCGGCCCCGACACCTGGCCGACCGTCACGTCCGTTCCGAGCGTCACGGTGGTTTCCACGTCAATGGTAACGGGCTCTGCGCCGGCAATCGTGACGGTATGGCCGATTGGTGCAATGCCAAGTCCTTTTCCTTGCGGCGGCGGGTCGATCGCCTCCTGAACGGCGCCGATCAACTGCGGAGAAGGCGCATGGCCGTCCGCCGCCAGGATCGTGCATTTCACTGTTCCCCCGCCTTGCCAAACCGGGAATACTTTCACACCACCGACGCCAGCGATCGCGCTAATTTTCTGTTTGTAGTCTGCCACATTTCCACCGAACGCGGGCTGATTGACTTCCTCGTAGTATCGCTGTCTCAATGACTCGTCATCTTCTTCATCTTGCCCCGGTATGAGCACCGTTCCAAGCTCTGCACGGACCAGTCCCGGGATGTAATCGATAGGAAGCATAGTGCCAAAATACTGGTTTCCAATGCTCCCGAGAGTTTCACACTCCATGCGATATACGCCAGTGCTAACTTTTTCGGTTGCCACGTAGGTTATCGTTTCGATCGAAAATCGGCTGCCAATAGGAATGTCCAATGGGACATAATTATCTCCGAAAAATTCCCCTTGTCTGACTGCCTTTGTGGCTGGACGCCGGTTGACACCGAATTCGGCTGCACGCCTTGTTAAATATTCACCGCTGGCCGTATCAGCAAAAGTTAGGTTCATATTGATGTCGAGCTCCATATACATCTGCGCCAGTTCAGCCGCGGCCGGCGCCAGCGCATCGTAGATAATCGACCCGGGTCGCTTATCTATACTGTTTGGAATTCGGTCCAACATCCGCTGTAGAATTGTTTCAAACGTCTGCTGTTCATACACGTACCGTCACCTCCTCCTGAAATGAACCGAAAGACGAGACGACAGTGAACCGAACGGATGTGGTATCGCCTGCGATGTCGATTTGAAAATCCGTGACAGTGTCGATTCGATCATCCTGGGTGAGCGCCTCAGTGATTCGCCGGCGCAGCTCGGAACGAATGAAAGCCGGATTGTCTCCAATCAGATTGTTCCATTCCATGCCATAGTCCGGGTTATAAATAAAGTACTGGAATCGCTCCGTGTGTAATATTTTGTAGACGGCTTGTTTCACTGCATTGAGCCCGTCCGTCATGCCGGATACACGGCCACGCTCAAAGTCAAGCCGCCACGTTCGGGAAGGCTGCGCGACCGTTTCAACGTCCTGCGTGCTCAAGATTCCGCCTGTCGGAATCATGCGCTCACCACCTTATCCAAGATCAAATATTTCTGCCCGCCCTGCATTCGGATCAGGACAACCCGATCGCCGATCTGCAACCCGGGGCGGATGACGACCGGCTCCGTCAGCGCGTCGCCGGTCATGCCGCCGGGGGCGGTGTGAACGTGCCGCAGGTCGATCTCCAGCCGTGTGAGCGACTCCGGCACAATCAAAAAATCCGCGTCGAGCGTGAAACGTTGGTCCACGTTTACCTCGAGCGGATTTGCCTTGGTCACCGTCCCAAATACGACAGCCACCGGTCCGGCGGCCTCCATGGCCGTCAATGCGGCCCGTTTAATTGCTTCTAACATTCAAATCACCTTCAATGTCAGTGACATCGTATGATCAGCCCCGTCGAACCGGTGTTTCACTTCGTCTACCATCATCGGTTGATTGATCCCGAGAGACATGATGACGATAGGAAGATACATACCAGCTCGAACACGAATATCACCAATGGCCTCGAGCTTCAACGTTCGCTGTTCACGATTTTTGAGAGTAACCAACTTGTTTAAAAGCTCATTGATCTGGGCAGCATTCATCTCCTCATCCACGCTTTCGTACAGTTGCAGTACGCCCCACCGGGCGATGTTGGCACTATCCTGCACCATGTAAACCTCGCGTTTACCGGTATCTTTGTTGTCCCGATACAGTTTGATCCGGTTATAGGTGTCCGAGTCAATGTCCCGGGAATGGTCAAAACCAGTCATCAGGCTGCCGTCTCCGATGTAAAAACCGGCCTCGAACGCTCGCACATCCCGAAATGACAGCTCACCAAAATCATCAAAGAACACAAAAAAACGGCCTGTGGCCGACAAATTGAGAGTGTTCGCCTTCTCAATGATATCAAGCAGCGTTTGGCCGTCCTCGACCATCGACGGGATCCGATAACCAGTGTCGTCAATACGGCCGACTTTCAGATTGAAGTCATTCGCGATCTTTCGGATAACGTCGCTGGCGGTGACATTCTTAAACACATAAGTATCCTTGTTCAGCAGATATCTTACTTGATCATACGCCTTGACAGAGATTTCGGCGTCATGGTTTTGCTTGATACTGAATACGTACCCATAGAACACATTGATGTTTTCCTTCCGAATTCGAACGATATCACCGTTCTGGACAGTAAATGCCCGGTCCTGATAGACTCCGCTACTGATCAGCGTGAAATCCACGCTCGCCGGTCGGCCAACTCGGGTCGTTGTCCAAGTGAGGTCTTTGGCGATCTCAGACACATCCCAAACGTTGCCGTTTTTATTGTCGAGCAGAATCTCAAGCAACGACGCCACCGCCTCCTGTGGGTAATTTGAGCACCATCCCCACTTTCAATGATTTCAGCTGTGCATCGCTCAGTCCGTTCAAACGCTGAATCTCCCGCCAGCGGCTGCCGTCGCCGAGTACCTTCTGTGCCACCTTCCAGAGGTTGTCTCCGGCGACGAGCGTGTACGTCTTAGGTGGAACACGATCATCTGGCCGCGTTGGTTTGGGGTTTTGAATCATTGTTGATCCGCCGGTCTGTTGCAACACTGGAATTCGTTGAGCGGCGTAGAACCGATATTCTTTCAATCTTAAAGAAAAAGAAATATCGCCGGGACTGCCGGCGACTTCTTTCCATTCAAACACTTCAATGCTGGCCGGTGTATTAATCTCCATCGTAGCGGTCACGGCTGTGAGCCGGATCGGACGTTTCGACTCCCACCAACGCATGATGTAGTCAACATACGCTTTCGGCTCCAGTATGATTGAAGCAGTAATAAATGGATATGGATGGACAGGAAATAGGCTTTCGATGTTGTATTCGGCTAACCCACGATCCTTGATGACGTTTATTTTTCCTAGTTTGGAAACATCATGCTCGGCACCGTCACCGCGGATGCTTGGGCCGATTTCCCGCGGGAGGATCGGCAGCTCAAAACCTTCCTCTTGGTTGTTCCAGCTTAGCCAGATGCCGTATTGATTGGCCAACGTTGTGCACCCCCTTCATTACCGCTTGTGTCTCTGATAAACTTTAAGAAAAAATGCAATAAATGGGTGATATTATGACTTTGTCAAAGCCGCACAGGAAGCTGCTGAAGCTGTAAAGCCTAAATTAATTAGTGATGTTGAAAAAAACAAGAAACAAGCCACGGGAAAAGCAAGAAGCAGAATTATTCATGGCTTGTTTAACTGCATCCGCTTCTATTTCCGTTCACATATTGAAACAATATCACGAAGAATTGATGAAGTTTTTATCCTCAAACAAGAACAATTAAAGAGACCGGATCGTATATTCCGGTCTCTTAAGTTATGCCGTGCAAACCTTTTGCAGAGGAAGCTAATTGTTCGTTCATATATTCTTCAATGTTGGCGATGATCTTTTTAATATCACTTTCATTTCTCACGTGCGTATCCCCAAATGTAATCGTCGGCGTCAACGTTACGAAATTGTTAATTGCGTTGATTTCCGCCAATTCCCTCATCATTTTCAAATCCTCGCTGGAAATGTCCACGGTGTTACGGATTTTGCCGACTTCGCCGACGCGAGTGAGGCCGCCATTTTTAAAAGCGGCAGCCATATCGTCCATGTTTTGAGTCATTTTGTCGAATCCAGAGAATAGATTGCTCCCCCATTCATATCCGGCATCCCATGCTTTGCCATAATCGATATACGCATCAATCATCGGCGCTTCGCGGCTCAGAGTGATCGCTTGTTCATTTTTGCCCCATTTCAAAATGCTGTCTTGGAGGCTTTCAAGCCCCGCCGTCCAGTCAGTGCCAAAGATCGCATCGATGATCTTCGTAACGACCTTTCCAAGGGACAAAAACCACGAGATAATTTGACCAAGCAAGTTCTTCACGGCATCCCCGAAACTGTTAAATCCGCCGTTGAAGACATTAAGCACCCATTCAACTATGCTGATCCAAGGTTCAACCAAGTATGTCCATAAATACTGAATGATGGCATTGATCACGCCCACAACGGTGTTCCAAATAAAAGCGCCTAGAAAAGCAAATGCGCCAGCGATCAGTCCCGTTGCACTGATCGAAGTGCCCGCAAACTTGTTTATCGCCGCTACTACCAGATAAATGGCGGCTACTAGTGCAATTATGCCCAACACGACCCATGTTATCGGGGAGGCAAGCATTGCAGCGTTTAGCCCCCATTGTGCTGCTGCCGCTGTGATAAGGCCTCTCTTTTTAACGTCTAGCGCGAATTTATAAATTTTTGTTGCGGCCGCGCTCGCCAAAGTTGCCAGTTTATAAGCTGTGATTGCAGCAACAATTCCCCAAACGATAGGAGCGATTAGCGGCCAGTTGTTTTGTATAAAGTTGGTTAGCCCAATAATCAAGCCCGTAAGCACATCAACAGCGCCGGCGGCAAAATAAATTGCATTAGTAAGCGTTTGGTAAAATCTTTGTCCCTGCTCAGAATTGAGCCATTCGCTCATGTGTTTGAACACTGGTTCAAAAGCTCGGAAAGCTGTATTTCCAAGCCGTTGGAACATCGCTCCAAAAGTCGTCGGTATTTGCTCATATTTTGCGTTGATGTCTTCTGCGGCATTGAATAGTGCACCTTTAATGATGTCGGCAGTAATTTTTCCCTCGGACGAAAGTTTCTTCAGTTCTCCTTTGGACACTCCGACAAATTTTGCAATAGCGTCGGCCAGCATCGGCGCGTTTTCCATGATCGACCGAAATTCATCTCCCTGCAATGCGCCAGCCGCCATCGCTTGGGAAAGCTGGTACATCGCAGCGGCTTGCTCTTGAGCGCCAGCACCGCTGACAGCAAACGCTTTTTGCATAAGTTCAGTGAAGGCCACTATTTCCTCCGTGGATCCGAAAGCATCCCTTGCGAGTAACCCAAGGCGCGCAATGCTATCAGACATTGCATTGAAATCCGCACCAACCCGCTGCGACATTGCGAATATCATGTTTCGAAGCTCATCAACGTTTTGCCCCTCATCCGTAATTAAATCCAATCGTGCTCGCATAGTTACATACGTATCAGCAGATTGCAACAATTGTTGACCACTTTTATACGACAAATACGCTCCCGCCAGACCAGCGGCCCATCTCTTTATCGATGATCCCAGACCATCTGCTGATTTTTTGGAATTATTTACTGCTTGTTCAAAACGTTGTTGTGCTTTCGTCGCATCGTCAATACTCTTTTTTATCTCCGATTCAGCTATGGTTAACTGTTTCTTGGCAGCGGTGAGCGTCTGATCTATCTTCATATTGCGATTTGCCGAGCTTTGCATATCCTCGAAAACACTAAGCATTAAATTCATGCTGTTCGTGATGTTTTGAAGCGGCCGAGTCATCGCATCGAACATTTTCAATGTTGCTGTAACCATTGGCATGGTATCACCAGCTTTCAAAAAAATAAAAAGCGTATACGATATGCGCTTTGCCAAAATAAAAAAAGCGCGTAATTCGCGCTTTTAATAGATGATGTTTTTATCCATCAAATCGTTGATATTGAAATAAATTATATTGTTAAATTTCTTAACACGGACTCCGTTTGAAGTCGTTTCTCCTTTTTCCGCGTCTTTAAAGCCCGGCGGTAATGCTAGCCGCAAAAATTCTTGTTGTTTCACGACAGCAGGAGATGTTTTTATCACCAAATAGTCACCTTCATAAGCAATGTCGTAGGAATATATTTTATTCAGAATTCCGCTGTTTATCCATCCTTCCGATATTCTCGGTGGAAGCTCGTCCCATCTTTGCAGTTGGGCAATAACTAAAAGCGAATCATCGGAATCGGCATATCTTGCAACCATTCTTCCGTCTTTGTCATACACTTCAAAAGCATATAAGTCTGTACCATCATGATCTTTGCCGATGTATTTTAATCCGGTTTTTCTATCAACTTCAATTTTGGTGTTTTCTTGATATTGCTTAATAATCTCTTGTTCCGTCAACTCTCGGGAAATGATGGTTTCAGATTCGTTATTATCGCTGCTGGCAGCTTTTTCGGGGTCTGTGAATATCTCGACCCGTTTTAAATTGTCGTTCCACTTATAATTTAATCCAGCCAAATCCCCGATCTTAGATAACGGGATGTAAGTAATGCCGTTATAGTTGAGAATTGGATATTGCTTGTCTGAATACTCGGAACCGTCTACTAAAATCGGATATGAAACCTCCGTCAAAATATACTGTTTAACCGCGGCTATCGCCGTAGTGCTAAAACTAAGAAGTACACCAATGACGACACCGAGCATGATCTTTTTCATAATCTTCCCTCCAAACGTCTTTTTTGTATATTTTACCACGTCAACGATTGCGTTTGGAGGGCTTTTTCATCGCTGCCTTTCGCTCCGCTTCTTTTTCTGCTTTAATGCGTTCATCAATCAGCGCAAAGAGGGCCGCTTTCTGCTCAACCGTATAATCCGCGATCTCCCACGGCTTGATGTGAAGCTTATGGAGGGCGTAATAGGCGTAGTTCCACTCGCCGTCGCCCTCCCGAATCAGTTTTTTACCTCATCCATCAGTTCGTTGATATCCTTATCGAAGCCATTGATCTCTTGAACCTTCTGAATGAGTGCCGCATACTCGCCGGACAAGAGCATTTTTTTCAGAAGTTCCTCCGCTCCCATAACGCCGTAGGATTGCTGCAGCTCAGCGTTTTTCAAGTCCGGAAAAACAACACTGGTAACCGCGATTTTTGCGAGATACACTTCCGGCTTCGTTTCCGGGACTCGTTGCCCGCCTTTGCCTTTCACGTACTGCGTAGATGCTTTGCGAATTTCCTCATTTTCGGCTTCCGAAAGAGCCCGAATTTTCCATGGAATCGGTCTACCGTTCTCGTCTTTGAAGCGCTCAGAAACAATGAATTCTTCAACGATATCAGTTTGAACGTTTTGGGCGAAAAAGGCTTTTAATGTGCTCATGTTTCATCCCTCCATAATGTTGAGGCGCCCGAAGATCAGGCGCCTGTGAGAGTGTTGAACGATTCAAGAATGTCATAATCGTTAAACGTAAACGGCAGCTCTTCCTCCAGCCTGTCGTCGCTGGTGGCGTCAAACTGCGCCGCAGAAACGCTGTCCAGGTTGCAACCTTTCAGTACAACACGCTGACGCCCTGCACTGGATTGCGGATCCTCGTTCACGATCATCAGGTCAAACCAGAAATCGCGGCCATTTTTGATGTAGTCCAACATGAGTTGCCGGAACAGTGACGTAACGTAATAGATCGTCAGTGTGCCGCTGCCGCTCCATCCGGACGATACCTGTGGCGTGTTGGTCCGACCAAGAACGGGAACGTCAACCTTGTTTTTCTCGATCGTGGCTTCAATCGACTTCGCATAAAAAAGTTCCTCGACACGGCCTTGCATCGTAATGAACGCTTTGGCTTGCTTTCCGCTGATCGCGTCTTGTTCGCGCATGAATGGCATGTCGCTTCACCTCTCTTATCTTACCGTAATCGTGAAATACAATTTTTCGGCACTGTCAACAGGTTGGACCCACTGATTCACAACGACAGCGTCTGGACTCGTCCCGGGCAACACTTCCAGATCCGTCTGCGGATCAAAATTCTGGATAGCGCCGATATTCTGATACTGGTTCGTGATGTTAATGCACTCGTTTTTGAACAGGTTCCGGCCGTCGTCGTTGTTCGGCACCTTACCGATATACGAAGTACTGAACACGCGCATATAGTCATTCCCGAGGCTATCCAGCACGCGCAGCACGCGATTTTTCCGGAACGCCTTCCCCTTGGCCGGCGTAAAGGTATGCAGCGTATTGATGTCCTGCTCCACAATCGCACGACCATCCATTGCCGTGAATACGAATTCGCCTGCTTGCAGCGCTGCGATGATTTGGCTGTTCGTGTACTTCGGCACCGCATCCACAGCGCCGTCGTAGGCGTCATAGGTAAGGGATTGGTTCGCAGCCGCCCCGGCTGTCGCCCCGGCCACCCAGGCGACCGCCTGCGCAGCGGTCAACGTCGTTCCGTCCGCCAGCGCGACGCCTTTTTTGACGCTGATCACGCCCTCGTAGTCGGCTTCCGGGTAGTTCTCCATGACCACCTGAATCTTCTTGCCTTCATCTTCCCTGAGCCGTTTAACGAACGATACGAACACCCCTTTCGTCGTAGCGTCCGTGACTGTCAGGCCGATCGTGTTGAAGTTGTGGACTTCGATTGCGGTCAGATAGTCGAGATAGTCCTGAGCGTTTACCGTGCCATCATCGCCGCCGGTAAGCGGAACGCCCGCGGTCGTCGTCAGCGTGCCGGTTCCGCTGAAATCGACCCATGCGTTCGATTGCAATTCGGTAATATCGGCAACGGTTTGCGAATCGACTTCCGCTCCGCCGACCAGCGTTTTGACGTCGAATTGAGCCGGATCGTCGATGTTTGTCTCGATGACAACGCTAATATCATTACCGCGCACGCCGCCGTATTTGGCCGTCACAGTCAGATTATCTACTGTTGCTGTGGCTTTGACGCCGGTGTTCAACCGATACAACAGCAAGGTACGCGCCCGTTTCAGCGCTTCCCGTACCAACAGCAACTGCGGTGCCGTGATCGGATAACCAAGTACGTCAAACGTATCCGCGCCGGCCTCAACGGCGATCACCTGCTTGGCCGGGCCCCACGAGAGGGAGAGCGGCAGGCTCACGATGCCGCGCTCACCGAGCGTACCAAGCGGCTGCGCTTCGCCAACAAAGTTAATATAAACGCCTGGGCGAACTTTATTTTGAGCCGTCCATTGTCCACCAGCCATGGATTACTTCACCGTCCTTTTTGCATAGTCCTCCACCAATTTTTTGACTTGGTCAAGAGTGTACCTTCCATCATCTTTCAAAATCACTCGCAGCACGTCCTTCTGTACCGGAGTAAAATTGGCCGATTTCAAAAACTGCTGCTTTGTGAACGTCACGCCTGGTTGCTTATTCTTTTCTCCCACTTCAAAGCCTCCCTTACATTGAGCGTCTGCATGGCCGGATTATCCGGTTTCGTCGCCCAAACGTGAAAATTGTATTCGACGAAAAAATGCAAAACCTCGTCGAGGATCTCAAACCGCATCCCGGTTCCGCGAACAGATCGGCCGGCCACCTGGATCTGTTGGAGCGCCTCCGTCAGCCGTTCCGCCATCTCGTACACGGCGGTGTTGGACCGGTCTTGGGCGAAATACCGAACCACGAACGGGTGGTACCGGAGGAACCGCCGGCCGAGCTCCTGCGTATGCTCCAACTCCAGCAGGCGAACGAAAAAGCAGGGCGGTTTGAGCTCTTGCGGAATCTCCTCGTCGTGGATTGGGATATCTGGGAACGCGGCGTCCAGCGCAGCATGAACGGCATAACGGACGTCATTAAATGTGACCGGTTGGCCCAGGTTATGCCCCTGTTCAACGTATTTGCCATAATTCTCGCCACTGCTAATTTGAACTGTAGCCACACACTCACCCCTTTCTCGGCGGCCGACCGTTCATGATGTCGTTGAGCATGCTCATCATGCGTTTTTCTAAGTACCTCGGTAGCTCTCGCTCGATCTCCTGCATACTGATCGTCATCATGAACCGGCCTTCGACCCATTTGGTCAAGTCTTTACCAGTGCGATGGCCGTATTCGACAAATTGCGCATAATGCGTGTTGTTGTAAATCTCAACCTGATATGCGTCTCCCCGGCGCTCAACCCGACCAACCCGCCAATTGCGTCGCAGCTCCCCGGTATCGACCGGAGTCCGCTTTTTGATCTTGCGTTCTGCCCGGTACGCCATTTCCAACAGGAAGTCCTGGATGAACCGCTCGATGACTCGCTCATCCAGAGCCTTTTTGAAGGTTTTAGCTAGGTTCTCGAACTCGGAGAAATCGAACTTACCCCATTTGGGCATGACCAACGGTCCACCCGTTATCCAAGATCACCTGTGTGAGGAGATTCGAGAAGCGCCGAACATACGCCTCGTCGTGGTCACTCATATCGCCGCTTTCAAACAATATGGCGTGCGTCAACTCGTGAAGAAAGGCGTTGAATTGGCGCGCTTCGCTGATGTCTCCTGCGATCTTAATAATCTGCTGTCCGTAAATGACCTCCCCGTACATTTCTCGGTCCGCGTACATGTTCGGAACGATCTGCACGGAGTAAACCATGGCTCCGACCTTTACTTTTTCAGGCAATTTCATTACGCCCACTCCTTGCGCTGAATTGACACTTCCTGATGGGTCGAATACGGGAACGGCTCCCCGGCGGTGTACCGGCGCGTCACGGTGCCGCGGGTGACCTCGAACAAATCTCCCTGCCGGATCTCCACCTCCGGTGCGATGAACAGCTTCGTCTCATACCGGATTTCGTTCTGCGCCTCGGTTTGGTTGTTCTGGCCGAGCACGCGCTGCGAGATCCGGCAAGGTTGATCTGCATAAACCGGCTGCGGGACGAGCTTCGTCGTTTTCGTTTCCGGATCTTTCACCGGCTGGTACCGGTAAATCGTCGCCCGGTCCGTGTACATCCGTTCGATCGCCCGACGGTGGCGCTCGATGTTCATCGTCACCACCTCAGCTTTCGGTACCGGTTGAGATCGACCCGGTAATTCAGCACAACGGCGTCAATCGCCGACTTGCCTGTATTGGTTAGACCGGCAGGCCGGGCCGGCGTCGTGGACGTGTCACCGACCCTGATCTCCTCACCGGCTCCGGACGTCTCCGCGATCCCGGGCAGGTTCGGCTGCTCGATCCTGAGCGCGTCGATCGTCATGGACACCCAAACGGGTTCCAGCTCGGCCGGAATCTCGGACAGATTAGTGTAATGCAGAATGCGCTGACCGATCTCCTGCACGTAGGAGTCGATCAGCGCATCCCTTTCATCGCCGAGCCCGAGCCGCAGTTTGATGGCGGCCAGGACGTTCGATTCAGTCGCCGGCATGGCTATCGCCGTCCTGATCGTTTTCGTTACTCTGCCCTTCGTTGCCGCCCGAATTGTCACCGCCGTCGGGGTTAGCGTCGGCCCCACCCTGCTGTTTACCAGCCTCACGGGTCGCCTGAATCACAGCAAGAATATCGGCCTTCTTCGTGGCTCCACCCAGATCGATGCCGTGTTGTTCGGCATATTCTTTCAGCTCGGCGACGGTCATTTCATCGAGCGGTTTCTCGACAGTCTGTTCTTCCTGTTTCTCCTTTTCCTGCGCCAGCGCTGCCGCCAGCTCCCGGCGGCGTCGGTTGAATGCGGTCACGCTCATCCGGATCACCCCCGATTATGACAGCTTGTGTACGAACTTCACGATCCGGATGGCCTTTGGTTCGTACACACGGTTCCAGTTATCGGCCGCGGCTAATTCCGCATTGCTCGGCGAAACCCCGGCCACATTGGCAGAAGTGAACCGCACGCCGCGCGGATGCAGGATGAACGTGCGACGGTTGATGAGGTAATCCTCTCCGGCCAGCGTATCGCGGTCCGTTTCCGTCGGGACGAATCCGACCGGATTGCCTTCACCATAGGCCACAGCTCCCGGGCCGAACAGATACGTCGTGTATGCGCCGGTACCCGAATCGAACGGCACACCGTCATCGACAATGACTCGCTTTCCGAGGAACGTCGGCACTTCGATCGATCCAGTGGACGGCCGCACGTAGTCAATCAGATCCTGCTTGGCCAATTCCGATTCCGTCGCGCTGTGCATAACAATAGCCGTCAGTTGCGTTTTAGCGTCGCCCAGTTTCTGAGCGGCGTCGACAGTCGTCTTGGCGCTGATAATAGCCGCGTCGCCGGTACCACCCGAAATGTCATGCACCAGCGCAGACATGCTCGGCGAAGCAAATACGCCTTGCAGCGTTGAGATCAACGCAGCCTGATACCGGCGAGCCCAATACGCGGCCACCAAATCAGCGATCGCCCGCATCGGATCGTCGCCGGCCAGGTTTGCGGCGAGATCATTCGCACCCCATGCACGGCCGCGGCGCAGGATGACGGCCTCGTCTTGGTTTGCCTGGATCTTGCCGGGTGTCAGGGCGCCGGTATCCGACAGAACCTCATCTTCGCCCGTCAGATCGCCCCAAAACGGCATGTTCACCGTCTTGGCAGCTTGGCTGGCCAGCCGGTCGAACTCCTGCGTCCGCTGTGCAATACCGGACTGGAAGATCGCAGACAATTCCATCGTCCGCTGGACAACATACGGATTGAACACCTCGGGAACAATGACATCAGAAATTTTTACTGTCATGTTTTATCAACCTCCAGCAATGGACTGTAATTGTTTTGCAAGCTCCGGATTCTCGCGGAGAATACGGGCTTGCTCGGTCAAATTAAACGTTTCCTTTGCCCACGGGTTTTTGATCCCACCGCCTGGGCCGGAATCCCGGCTTTCCGCCGGCGTTGCACCTTTAAACTGCGGTCCCTTGTCTTGCTTTTCGATAAACAAAAAAGCCTTGCTCTCTCGCAGGGCTTTGATTTGGTCGTCGAGGCCAGCTTTGATCGCGCCGCTCTCGTCGATCTCGATTTTCGTTTTGTCCAGCAGCGTGGCCACCAGATCCGGATCATGTACCTGGCCGGCTACCGCCAGCTTGATGGCTGTTGTCACGGCCATATCACGGAGCTTGGTTTGATACTCCTGCTCCTTGGCCTTGTTATCGGCCTGCAGCTGCTCGATCTGCTTTTTCAGCTCTGCATTGTTGCCAACGTCCTTTTTCAGTTGCTCAAGCTGCTTGTCACGCTCTTTGAGCGCCTCCTCAGCTTGCTTTTTCGCTTCGTTCACCTCGTTGAACTTGTCTTTCGGTATCCAGTTCCCGTCAGACACAATGGCGATTTTGTGCTTGTCGCCGAGCTTCGCCATGACCTGGTTGTACAGGTCTTCACCCAGCAAATCTTTCAGATCCACTTCCCACACACTCCCGATTAGGTTTTTAGGCTGGTAACCCGCCAGCATTCGGTTTTCGTTCAGTTTGACCCCGAACCTTTAAAGAGGGCAATACAAAGGGCCCCGGCAGTCTCATCCGGAGCCCAAATTCACAATCGATTGAGATTTTGATGCAATGAAAAAGCACCCTCGCGTAATTGCGGGAATGCTTCCTATTCCTGATTTTCTTGCTTTTCTCGTTCCTCTTTGGCTTTTTGCTGCTGCTCCTTCAATTGCTTTTCGATCTCTGGATCTGGATGATACAGGATCTCAATGTCGCCCGGTTGCCAATCGAATTTATTTTTTCTATCCTTCATTTTCATCTAGAACCACCTCAAACACATAGTCTATTCCACCATCACGATCTTTTGCTTCCAAGATTCTCAATCTTGTTCCGCGATCCATTAAAAATTCGAATTCGTTGGGTAATTTACTTATCTCACGAACTGGGGCTCCACGAGCACCTGCCGGCACCCTAACCTCTGCCACATATCTATGCGAAAATTCCAAAGCTTTTTCACGCAATAATGACGTACTGTAGAAACCCTTTTCTGTGAAAATAGTCCCGACAAGCTTATTTGTTGGAACACGAAATAGATCCGTATCCCATGCACGGAAAACAATAATGTTCTCTTTAAGATTAAATTTGCGTAAACCACTGCTGATATTGTCTATTACTGTATTCAATGCCGGATAATTTCTTTTTCCGCGCAGATGATCGTTGATGAATTCGTAGTCAGAACCCGTATACTGATTGATAGCGTCCCGTTCGTCGGGTGTAAGGTCCTTTATCCATTCCGCAGAAACATCTGCGATCCATTTATCGGCTTCAGTTTCATCCTTAAACCGCCTAAATGTTCTATTAATTATACCACTATTTGGCGGTTTTGGGGAGTCAACATAATCCTTTATCCACTGTTCATACGTGATATCCCCAGACACATAATACGCCTTACCGTCTTCGCTTCGCGCAATCCGCTCCCCAACGTCGATTTCGTCCTCGAAATACGGCACGACAGTCGATCGACATCGAGCGTGCAGCGGAGGGTAGTTGACACCGACCTCGCGCTCGGACAGGTTAAACACCTTCCCGTCCATGCTGCGGCAAATTTCAGATGTCTTGCTGTCGAGCGTCGCCAGGATCTCGTACTTGTCGACGACTCCACTTGCCTTGTATCCGGCAGCCGTCGCTTCCCCGACGAAAAATGCCGTCTCCGTCTGTACCAAGCGCTCGGCGTTCGATAGAGAAACACCCATCCGCTCGGCCAGGTCCCGTGCCGTTCGTTCGGCACTTTCCCCGCGAATGAATGACTGTGCCAGCTTCGTGCGCAACTCCGTAACCAACTTGTCCCGGTCGCCCCAGATTCGCTTGGACCAATTGCTGCCGGCGAATTCGGTACCGAGCACCGTCTCCAATGTGTCCCTATCGATCTTCGCAAATGTTGTCCCAAAGCCGGTTCCGCGCTGGATCTCATAAATCGTGCGGTAGTAGGTGTCCTCGTAAATTTCGCCCAACAACTCACCGGTGCGGCGCTGCCGACTGCCAGCCAGCATTTCTACTTGCTGCTGAATCTCGGTGAGGAGCGCCTCGTAACGACTCACGCGAACACGATAATAAACCTCGTTCAGCTGCTTTGTCCAACGGCCATCAGCGTTATCCTTGGCCTTGGCCGTGAATTCCTCCAGCGTCATCTTGAACCGCCGGAGCTCCGGCCCGAACAACTGCCGGCGAGCCTCCGCCATGCTGATCTCACCGTTTTCAGCATAGCGCTGGTAGAACACCTCGATGGCGCGCCGGATCTCCTCCGTCGCCCGCGCGTACTCCCGCGCTAGCTCGGCTTGATAGGCGTCCGCCTTCGCGAACTGCCTGGCGGCAACCTCCTCGCTGCGGCGTCGCCAATACTCGGCAGGCTTCATACCTGTTCACCGTCACCGGGCGGGAGCTGACCGCCATATCCATCAACGAACCGCTGCGCTTCCTCTTCTCGCTGCTTCCGGATCCGGTCCAGCTCTTCCTGAACGTTGGTGACCCACGGATGTTGTACGACGAGCGTTTCATCCGAGAGGATGCCGACGCTGTTTTTGATATTGTTGATCGCGTCGGTTTCGTTGATCAAGATATCGCGGTTGAACACGAATTCGACGGTTTCATTCGAAAAGTCGCCGGCGCCAGTATTGGCCAGATGTTGATTTACGAACCAAAGCAGTTGCTCAAAGCTTGTCTGGAACTCGGTTTCGATGATGTTTGCGTCCATGTCGAGATCCGCATATAGGAATTTCAACGCAATGCCGCTCGGACTGTTACCGAACTTTTCACTTTGCGTATCCACCCCGCGACCGAATTCGTAGATGTCCTTGCGGAGCTGCTCGATATGGGTTTTAAGCGCCTCTGTGTTGATCTCTAGGTTAAGCGTGTCGACGCCACCCTCGTCTGTTACTTTCACGGCCCGATAGGTGGACATATTGCGGCGGAACTCGCCCAGATCCTGCCCGTCGTAGTTTCTGATCACGTAAATGCTGTTAGGCAAATCCTCTAGGTTGTTCGCATGATCAGACGTTTTCTGATCATAGTCATCGACCAACGACTTGACGATCCGGACGAGCGGTATCTCCTCGTCGTTGTATTTGAACGCGATGAACGGAACACGCTCCCAATTGTATCCTTGCTCCTGATCGCCTTGAACAACCGTGAAATGACTGCCGACCTCGCCCGCCTCCACGTCCGGGATCAGGCTGCCGGAATCGAGTACGTACCGGCGCACGCCGGACTTGTCCCAGAATTCGACCTTCGTGATGATTTTCTTTTGCGTGCCCTCGTACACTTCAACTTCATATACCCGGATGACCGCGTCCAGCTTCGTGTGGTCCGCGTCGCGCCACAGCGGGATGATTTCCTCGGACGGAATTTTCTTGAACGACAGTCGGCCCTCCTCGTCATAATAGACGTGCAGCCAAGCTTTGCCCTTGTTCACGGCTTCCTTACCCAAGTTCTTTAGGAGACGCAAAAAAGACTTGCCAAAAAAATCGTTCAGCAAGTCCAGATATTTTTCGTTTTCGGTTTGAATGCTTAGCGGCTTCCCAAGCAGATAACCGACTTTTTGATCAACGAGCTTGCGAACGAATGCGTGCACCAGCTTATTATTGGCCAGGTTCTGCACCTCGACCAATTCGCCTTTTTCTCCGATCGCCGTACGCTTCCGCTGCAGAATATCGTGATCTCCGACATAATATTTTTGGCCGGCGAGCATCCATCTGCGCTCGTCGGATCGAAGCCAGATGTCGACTTCGTTTTTGATGATCTGCTCCAAGCTCATCGCCGATTTGGCACCAGATTCGATGATGTCGATGATACGCTGCATTTCGGTGGACATGTGTTATCACCTCCCGTCATTTGAAGCTGATCGCAGGGCCTCGACGCACGCCGTCCACAGCATACCGCAAGGCTGCCATTGCGTCATCCATAAACTCGACCGGCTCGTCGATGTAACAACCCAAGCGGTCGTCGTACTTCCACTTCCACTGCTGGATCTCTTTCAACGTGTTCACGCAGCGCGGATGAATATGAATCCGACATTTTTTCAGGTAATCGATCTGCGCCAGCACGCTGCCAGGCTCTTTTTTCACTGCGCGCGCGTTGTAACCAGCGTTGCGCCATGTCTTGATTCGGTCCGGCTCCGCTGAATCGCAATACATCAGCAACCGCTTTTCCAGTCCCTTCTTTTCAGCAATCTGGATGATCTCGCCAGTGTCTTTTTCATGCACGTAAATTTCATCACAAATAAAAATCTCGCCGTCTTTAAAGCCGACGTCGAGAATAGCGTTTGCGTGATTGAATCCAAAATCCTGACCATACACTCTGCGATCAAAACGTTCAAAAGCCGTGTCGAATTCCTCGACCACATAATTGGTCAAAATCAGGCCGCCAAGTTCGCCCCATTCGCCCAGACCGTACACCCGGTACCCTTCCGGATCTACCTCTTTCCGCAGCATCATGCGTCGATGGTACGCCTCGTCAATGAACCGGTTATCCAGGTATGTGCTGTGGTGCGTGAAAATGTCCGGGTGAACAATATCGAAATACCGTCGTTTGATCCAGTGCATGGCGCTGACTGGGTTAAATGTCATTGTGATCTGGTAAAACAGGTTCGGATTGTCTAGAAGCCCACGTAACCGGTCGTCCAGAATGTCCACGTCGTTTTCTAACAGCTCCGTCGCTTCCTCAACCCAAATCCACGTTAACTTACCATGTTCGAAGTTGATCGACTTGATTTTCTCGCGCTCGTTCTGCCCTTTCACACCTCGGAAAATGATCTTGTTGCCTGTCACACGGCTTTCGAGCTCGAGCGGGTTTTGTTTGATCAACCAGTACCGACGCCACTGATCACCAAAAATGCGATACACGGCCGCGCACAATTCGGCGTAGGTTGAGTATCGATTTGTGGCGTCAACCTTTCGGATGACCAACAGGTTAGCGCCGCGATATTTAGGATCACTCAGCTTGAGGATGTAGTCCTGCGCAACGTTCACCGACTTGCCGCTGCCGGCCGATCCTTTCATGATACGATAACGATGCCGGCTGGCGTTTGCGGACCGAAACACCGGATTAAATTGCACTCGTACGGTCGCCATCGGCATCGTCTCCGTAGTCGATTTCGATGTGAAGTTCTTTATCTTCGTCGTTCGTGATCGCTCTGACTTCCGCTTTCAGCTTTTCAATCCGCAGCCGCTGCTCTTCCGTCGCCAGCTCAGATCGGCACAGCTCGTCGTAACGGGCGATCATATTTTGCAACGTAGCCATAGCCCGGGACTGGGCCTGCAGGAAGTTGGCTTGCTTGTCCCAAGCAAACTGCAGTTCATATTCTTCCTCATTGCTGCCACCTGTTTTCGAATAACTGCTTTTCTCGCGCTTTAGCTCCTTGGTCAAATCATCCTGATCCCGAACATACATGATCCGCTGAGCCCGAACGATCGCGGTATATTGAATCACAATGTTTTCCCAGAGAATATCGATTGGGGAGCGGGTTTCAATCTGCTCCATGATTTCGGCAGCGTCTTCCGGAAAATATTTGCGAAAAAAACCGTGCTTGACGGCCTTATCGTTTCTCGGCGGGCCGCCACCACGGTTTCCGACTGCATTTCTATTTCCCTTCGGTGCTCCGGGTCCTCGCTTTTTCTTTTGTTGTACAACGTTCGATTTCGATTGTTGTACAACATTCCATTTGTCGCGCTGTTTCCAAACGGCGATGACCTTCTCGTTAACACCGAGTATTTCAGCAATCTGCCGATTCGTTATGTTTCCTCCATGTTCGCGCCAAATTTCATAGGCACGATCACGGTTCGGATCTCGAGGTCTCGGCATTACATCGTCACCTCACCTCCGGCATTGAGCGGTTTTGTAAACAAAAAGAAAAATGCACCGGTTAGGGTGCTTATTAAACTATCTTTGAGAAATAATATCGCATATATGAACATACATCGTACAAAAACGAGTACGCATTTCGGTTTGTAATTTGCCCAGTAATCGAGGTATATGCATCTGCAACTGCTGCTCTATAATAATTTATGAAATTTTTGTCATTACCGTAAAGTTTTGCAAGACGCCCTGATGAGAGCGTCCTATGATTTCGTCCCTCCTATCGTTTCGAAAGTGGGACTACTACATATTGTGTGACACTATCATAATAACACGATTTTTGAGGCCAAAAGTCGCACGAAAGTATCATCGCCATCCAAGCCTTTCAGCTATGGCATATACAATTTCATTTCTCCAGCGCAAAACCGTAGCCCGATGTGCCGGTATTTCCCTCGCGATACCATCCCAAGTCAATATCCTTGGTTTGGTCCAGTACCGTAGAGATACCATTTTTTTCTTTTCTTCTGAAAGTTCCCCTAAGACGGATTCAATCGCTGCCACAATTTTTTCCAGATGTTCAATCTTTCGATACATCGCTATAGCTACAGCAGCACGACCCGTAGGATCTCCTGGTTGACGAACTGAATTTTTCCCTTTCACAATATTTATCTCATCTGGCTCAGGAGTCGCATAGATAATATCGTTTCTAAGCCTTATGATTTCTTTTTTCGTATCGTGGTAGGCATAAAGTTCTTGCTCTACGTGCTGGAATGTCCCGCGTCTCAGTTTGGTTTCGATCATGTTATCACCCCGTTTTATCCGACGTCTCCGGCGTCGTGGAGAGGATATCGCACAACTTCGACTGTGCCTCAATCACATCCGCTTTTTCACAATCCCCCTGCCAATACGTGTTCAAGGTTTCATGTAATTTTATTGCCGCCGCCCGGAGCCGTTCGCACAGATCACAAAGCGACCGGCCGCATTTGCACCGATTCAAAACTCACACACTCCTTTCGGACAGTCGTTGCCAAATACGGCGGATTCATCGACTGTCTTCCTCGAAACATCAACCCATCGCTCAATCAGCGTCCCAGTGTCTTCTTCGTTCTCGGACTCCCAATGGTTTTCGCTCTCAATCGCATTTCCACACCGGCAGCCCATGTATTCGACTTCGAAAATCCGTTCCGTGCCAAATCCGATCGGCTCCTTTTCACGGTCCCGATTACCGGGTTGGATGATCATCTTCACACCGCACGAACGACATATGATTTCGAATCCTTTCATCCCCGCTCACCCCTCCAACGCTCCCAATATTGTCTCCGGTATTTCTCAACCACCTCGCTTTTTCAGACGCATGTATTTCAATGCTACGGTCATTTCGGTTCGTCCCAGTGCCATAGGTATGGATTTTATACCGTCATGTTCGTAGAACGCACAAAGATATTCCAGTTCTTTTTCAGTGAACGGCTTCCCGTGATTTGGATGAAATCGCGGGTTATACCGCATTCGGTTTCCAGCGTCATACTCTATCGCGTACATTTTTGCCACCTCCAAACTGATCTGCATGACGTAGAACATAGACCCTTCCAGATACCCGGATCACGGTCGGGACACCATTTTTGACTTTGAGAATCGTCACAATCGGTCGATATTTATCGCCTCGATTCATGATATCGCCCCCCCAAATTCCCAAGCGCTTGGGATTATGCGACCTTATCAATCCGTGCTTTCAGCGCGTCAATCAGTGCTTGTTGCGTTTTTGCCTTACTCTCCAAACGTTTCGCCACTTCCTCGTCCATGCTGTCTTTAACCATCAAGAAATGCTCGATCACCTTTTCTTGTTGTCCCTGCCTATGCAACCGCTTCTGCGCTTGCTCATATAACTCCAAGCTCCACGGCAATGTGAACCAGCAGATATGATTCCCACCTCTCTGAAGGTTCAGGCCGTACGCCGTACTTGCCGGGTGAGCCAATGCGACATGGATCTTCCTGGCGTTCCAATCTGCGTAGTCCTGTGATCCTTTCAGCTCCCGGACCTCTAGACCTCTCACTTTCCGTAACGCTCGTAAAATCCGATCCCGATCGTGCTGGAATCCGTAAAACGTCAGCAGCGGTTTTCCCTGAAGGCTCTCCACCAGCTCTAAAAAGGCCTCGATCTTAGCGTCATGCACCTCATGCACTTCTCTGTTCTCGTCATACACAGCGCCGGCACAGAATTGCAGCAGCTTATTTGTCACCGCCGCAGCCTGGGCAGCTGTGATCACCCCACCGTCAAGTTCCAGCACCTGCTTTCGCTCGAAATCCCGGTATGCCTTTCGTGCCTTTGCGTCCAGCTCAATCGGGATCCGGTTCGGAACCATCTCCGGCAACTCCAGATAATCCTCCGCTTTCATGCTGATACAAATGTCCTCGATTGCCGCTCGAATCGCTTCTTCTGCGCCGATTTTCGCATTGTACGCGTGGAAATCACCGCGCGGCACCCGGTCGAAGAACCGCGTCCGGAACTGCTCGAACCGCGGATATAGCCTTTGTCCCTGATCCAGCAGATAAACCTGCGCCCAGACATCCAGCAGGCTGTTCGGCGCCGGCGTGCCGGTGAGCCCTAGGACACGCTGAATCCTCGGCCGGACTCGCTTCATCGCTTTGAACCGGTTGGAACTCGGATTCTTGAAACTGCTCAGCTCATCCAAGACAACCATGTCGAACGGCCAGGCCTGGCGGTAATGATCTACCAGCCACTGCAGATTATCACGCCCGATCACATAAATATCGGCTGGCGTTGCCAATGATCGTAACCGTTGACGTTCCGTGCCCAATACCGTTTGCACTCGCAGCAGTCGAAGATGTTCCCATCGCTCCGCTTCATCCGTCCAGGTTGCTTCTGCTACCTTCTTCGGGGCGACAACCAGCGTTTTACGAACCACGAACCGATTGTACATGAGGTCATTCACCCCGGTCAGTGTGATCACTGTCTTGCCGAGACCCATATCCAGAAATAGCCCTAAGTACGGATCCGTCACAACGCGGTGGATACAATATCGCTGGTAGGGGTGCGGATTAAAAACCTCTCTCGGCGATGATGACATTTGCAACAGTTTCATGCTGTCAGCTCCCGGATCAATTCATCCACGCCCTCGCGACTGTCGATCACTCGCACGTCACAACCCATTGCCCGCAGGCGGTCCTGTTGAAACTGTTGAAGCTGAGTCGGTTTTTTCCCGGGCGCTTTTAGCTCGACGAACACCACCCGGCCGCCTGGCACGATCACAATCCTGTCCGGCACGCCGTTATTGCCGGGGCTGACCCATTTATATGCCATGCCTCCAATCCGCTTAATCTCATCTCTCAAATATCTCTCTATGTTGCGCTCCAGCAACTTAACAAACCTCCCAATGCAACTTTCTCGCGCGCGCGTATATTACGTATATTTAGAGGTATTAGGCTGTATATATACCCCCTAATCCCTCTATTCTCTCTATTTTTTCTTTTTAATAATAAATAAAGTTACAAAGTTACATAATAGAAATAAACCTTGATGTTATGCGGTTTTGGGGTGTAACTTTAAATGTAACTTTAAAGTTACAAGGTTACAATTGGTGTAACTTTCCAATTCAAAGTTACAACTCAAAGTTACAAAGTTACACCTGTCGGATAAAGCCTTTTTGTACTCCATACGGACCGAAACGCATTGCTCCGGTTTGCCTTTTCCACCCTGGTAGGGTTGCCAGAATGGCATTAATCTCCATGGCGTCTGTACGTTTAAAGTACTTAAGATCTCCGCCTAAGCATTCTACCCATACCTCAGCGGCGCAGATTTTATCCCTCAGCACTGTTTCACCTTCACCGCGCCCGAACTCGGCCGACCAATATAATCGCCTTGCTGCAATATCACGTTTATCCCATCCCAGCGGCACGGGCCTCTCAATAAATTCACGTATCAGACCTTCTTTAACACTGCTCTCTTGGTGCTCCTCCTGCATTTTCTTCGCGATCTCTGCGGCTTCACCTGTCAGATACAGCGCTTCTCCCATGCGCCAGTACATGACGGCTTCTGCATAAATTTGATCTACCTCATTTTCCAGATCATTAAAGACGGACTTTTTGGGTTTAACAATGCCAACAACCACAGGCCAAAACCGCCGGTTACCAGTCCTGTCGCGTAAAAACTCACTGTCATTTGTTGTCCCCCAGAATACGCAGCGTCTCGGGTAACTTGATGTGCGACGGCCATATGGTTCCCGATAAATGTCCTCAGTGCGACTCAGGAATTGCTTGACAGCTGCAGTCTCCGATCGAGACATACCTGTAAGCTCACCAACCTCATTGATCCAGATTCCTTGTATGAGTTCACTAGCTTCTTTGCCCTCAAATGTGGTTAAACTGTCACTGTACCACTTGCGGCCTAAGATCTGTAAAAACGTCGACTTCCCAATCCCTTGTGGCCCGACCAGGATCGGCATGTTATCGTATTTGATACCCGGCTGCATGGCACGGGCAACGGCAGCGACGATAGCCTTACGGCTGACTGCGCGAGTATATACGTTGTCCTCGCAACCGAGGTAATCGATCAATAGAGTATCGAGGCGTTCGACACCATCCCAGGTAAGTGAACAGAGATACTCTTGCACTTCGTTGAAGCTGTGCCGATGTGCAACAAGCGCCACGGCGTCGAGAACCTTCTCTTTTCCGGTAATGCCGTACGTTCGTTCAAGGTAATGCCGAAGCCCGGCGTCATCCACGTCCGTCCATTGCCGGCGATCAGGACGTGGATCCCAGGGAAGAGCGCCCAGAGCCATACCACGGACAGCAAACTCGTCATAAGCGATTTTGCCTTTCAGGAGAGGATCGTGTTCCAGGATGATCAGAATATTGTCGGTTGTCTTCGCCGGCCGGCCTGTAGTCGGAGAGAGTTCCAGCTTTTTGATCCAGTCCAAGTCATGTTCTATTGGTTGACCGCCGGATACGGAGTCCTGAAACGCCTCGACAGCCTTTTCGTACCGCTCCTGTTGCATGATCGCCGCAACTCCTGCGTCTTGCAATGCGAAGGCGACCATCGCGGTGTAGCTGGGCAACCGGTTTGTCGGGGTGTCGGGCAATGCTTCGTCGTCCAGGTCGCCGAATTTGTGTAAGCGCACCAGGTCGAAACTGTTGACCAGGCGCCCGGAGCATGGGTCCGTGGCATGGTGACTATAGAGGAACTTTCCATCGTCGTAGATGATCGCGCCGCCGGTCGTGCTGCCACCTGTGTAAGTCCAGCGTGTCAGGTCGTCGGTCGGCTCATAGATACCGGGCAGAAACGTCTCCATTGCCGCATAGATGTCGTACTGGCGGCAGAATGCGCCAACGACACCGGGTTTGGTGAGCGGATCGCCCTGCTTCGCGGCCAGACGAACGTGTTTGTTTTCTGTCCCCGGGACTTGCGGCCAGCTCATCCAGTCCCGCCAGTCTGCATAGAGCGCCAGCATGCCGTCAGCACTGAGAAACGGCTTGTCGCCGAAAAGATAGACGTATTGACTATCTGCGCTGCAGCTCGGCCAGTACATGAGACGTGTCACTTGAAACGTTGTCGGATCACACATCTCAATGCCGATCATCTCGGCGAGCTTGCGCGCGATCGGCTCGTACTCGTCCGGCGTCATGGTACGGTCCGACGGCGCGATCAAGCGCAGGCGCGGACGGTCAGGCGAGTGTTTACGGGTGCTATATACGACGTAGGCACAACCAAGACCATCGATCCGGCGCAGCACGTCGTCGGTATAGAATGGCGGGATTTTGTCAAGGTCGAGCGTAACAAGGTCACGCCCGACCACAGCAGATGTCTTACGCCGTCCGCCGGCCAGCTCGCCGCCAACAAAACCGCCAATGTCTTTGAGATCGTCCTGCTGGCTTTTAGGCAGCGCCAGATACTCGACCAGTGTCTCCGTACCACGTACAGCCGTACGCAGGCGGTCGATGAGTTCGGACCAGTAGATGGTTTGATTTTGCCACTGCGTTGCCTTTCGATTGCCGGCGGTTGAGATAGTAAGTTGTTTATTGAACTGAAGTGTCATGCGAGCACCATCCCAGCATGATTAACATGGTTAACTAGAAAAATTCCGATCCAGATATTCCACAAAGGCTATAGCAACCGCAGCCACCTGCACCGCTTCCGCTCTCATGTTCTCATATCCGCCCTTCTTTCGCTCTTCAGGGCCGTTGTCAAATACGGTTTCATTGACGGCTTGACACAGCTCACCGAATTCCTCACCGAGTATGCCGAGCCAATAAACAGGATCGTGGTTTTGTTCTCCCCATTTGGCTTCTTGTCGTTTTCGCTCTTGGACAACGCTGGCCAGTGCTTTAGCCAATTGATGCATTCCCATCCTGGGATACCTCCCCGATTAACCTGTCAACGCACCACCTTGCTTTTTGTAAATCTTGAATACCGCCTTTTCTGCTCCAACGCCACAGATACTTAATCGCTGCTCCAGTATTGTACGCCAGGCCGCCGGTTAGCCCCACCGTGGCGGACTCAATTGCGTCGATACACTCCACTCTGCCTGCTGTGTAGTGCGCGGGATGGTTGACCGGATCGCCGTCTATGGCCTTTTCGACCGTTTTTAGAAGTGCTTCACGCTCTTCACGTAATTGCATATTTTCAGCTTCGACTTGTTCATACAGTTCACGAAAATGATTGCGCTCCCCGATAACTCGGGCTAATTCTTGCTGCAGACGTTTGATTTCTTCAGTATCCTGGGGAACTTGCTCTAAGTTATTATCCTGTTCAGTAAGCTTTTCTGCCGTTTCTTCGTGTTTGTTGTCCTTTACGGTGCTCTCTGAGGGGGAAACCCCGTCCAAAACCATTTCGTCCAGCAATTGTTTTGCTAAATCAGGCTTGATACCTTTCAAATTCCATTTGTTCAACCAGTATCGGATTGTTCCTGGGCTAAACCCCATTTCCTTCTCGATTTTGTAGACTGATTTCCCTGCTGCAATGTGGCGCAAAACTTCTTCCTTCGACGGCGTTTTTGCCGATTCTTGTTGAGTTGACATACGTTTTACCTCCCTTTTTAAATCAGATTTTGCTAATCTTTCCTTTACTCCGAGCTTTTTCGTAACGGTTGCCGACCCTTTTCTGTAGCGCTCCAGTTCTTCGGGGCTAAGTTTATAGGTGATAACAGGACCTGGACCGCACGAGAGTTTTTCTCTCTCTGGTATGGGCATTGGCGTCCTTTTTCGGTAATCCCTGAGCAAGGATGATCACCTCTAATCTTTCATGTAAAAATCACTAATAAATCCGGCTGCGTCGAGCGGTAGGCCAGGCGCCCAGGGTATCGGCTCGCGCATGATCTCAAGCATTTCATCCAGTCGGTCACCTCGGTCACCCTCAACCTCTGCGACAATTTCATCGTGCACATGCATGACAATATCAAAGCCATGATTGTTCAGTTTCGTTATCGCGGTAGCCAAGCAGTCCCGGCTGATCGCCTGAACGATGTTTTCGGTAAGCTTCCCGCCGTATGTGGAAAGCTCTGACCATTTGCCGTCCTCAACACCCATATAGTGAATAGCTGGTCGGCCGAACTGGTTCTCTGTAATGCGTGGACGTGGATAGTAGAGTTTGCGGCCGGAATGGAGCCGGATTGTCATGAAATCCTGACCTGTCCGGTTGTCCATCTCTCGAGCGATGACGAGCCCCCGCAGACCGACAGCCTCACCTGTCTGCACAGCATGGAGTGCCGCTCCTTCGATGTTGCGCCAAAACTCCACAATGGCACGGTTAGCGTTACGCCAGCGCTCGACGATTTCCGGCAGCTCTTCTTCTGACAGGCCCATGTCAAGCGCACCCATGCTGATCAATGCACCAACACCGCCTTGGTATCCGAGTGCCAATTCTGCGACTTTGCCTTTTTGCCGTAGATCGCTGCCTTTGTGTATTTGTTCGATCGGGACGCCGAACATCTGCGACGCTGAAGCTTCGTAAATCTTGCCGTGCGTCTTAAATACCTCGATCCGCCATTGCTCGCCGGCAAGCCAAGCCAACACTCGGGCTTCGATGGCTGAGAAATCCGCGACGTGGAGTGAAGCACCAGGTCGGGCTATGAGCGCTGTCCGGATGAGCTGGGATAAGGTGTCAGAAAGGCTACTGTAGAGGAGTTTGAGACCTTCCGCATTACCCTGGATAGCTAATGACCGCGCTAACTCAATGCCAGGTAAGTCGTTTCGAGGTAAATTTTGCACCTGCACAAGCCGGCCAGCCCAGCGGCCCGTTCGGTTTGCGCCGTAAAACTGCAACAGCCCCCGGATCCGGTTGTCGTCGCAGATCGTCTCGCGCATGGCAGCATACTTTTTAGTGCTGGACTTAGACAGCTCTTGCCGAATCTCAAGAACTCGTTTTGCTTTGCCTTCCTCCAGCTTTTCAATCATTTTTGTGACAGTGCCTTTGCGCAGATCGGCCACCTCTTGGCCCGTCTCTTCCTCCAGCCACTTCGTGAGCTGCTGAACAGATTTTGGGTTTTCAATACCGGTTAGCCGAACCGCTTCGGATATAAGCGTTTCCGTCTCGGCGTCGAGCATTTGAATAGCTGATTCAACCATCTGCCTGTCGCACTCAACCCCACGCTCATTGATCCGCATATCAAGCCTCCACAAGTTCCACTCCTGTTCAGGTACTGGAAAGGCGTCGAGTTTTTCGACGATTGCCATTTCAGCCACCACGTCGCCGGCATTGTATTGTTTGAAGGTTTGCCATTTCTCCGGCTCGTGGTGTGGCAGCGTGCGTGTTCTACCACCGTTTGACTTAGTTGGTTTGCATGGTGCACAAAACGTCCGAATCAGTGCGTTTCCGATGGACATTTTCTTTTTATCTTGGGTGATGCCGAGCGCTTCACCGGCAGCCGCAAGACTGCCAGGATATCCGCAATAATAGGAGTGGATCATGCTGCATTTCCATTGATACAGCCAGTTATTCCGCTCATCGGGCGACAGGTTGAAATACCAACTGAGGCAATACCATTCAAACGCCGCATTCCAAGCACGTTTTTCAATACATCTATCGAACAATGCATTGATGATGTGCTGCGGAATCTGCTCACCCTGAGCCAGATCGACCACTTGGACAGGCTGACCATCAAGACTGTACGCAAAGAGAAGCACCTGGAAATCAGGGGCCTCCACATATCTGTAGAGGCCCGATTTCTTGATGTCGACAGAACTGTAGGTCTCAATGTCGACTGACAGTCGGCTCATATCCCATAGATGCCTCCGCCCAGCGGCTGCCCGGTGATCGGATCAATTTGCTGCGGCGGTTGACCAGTCTGGGGTATGGCTGGCTGTTGTGGTGTTGTTGGCTGGCCATACGCTCCCGATTGGCCGTAGCCGGAAGCGGGTTGTCCATACCCTTGTGGTTGCACGGGCGCCGCGGGCTGACCGTATGCTGGCGGAGCCACCTGCTCCCAACCCGCAGGCGGTTGGTGTGACGGTTGTGTATACCCGACTCCGAATGCGTCTGCAGCGGTCACCCGCCCGCCGAGCGGTTCGCCGTCACGCAGAATTTGCACCGGACCGAGGCCGGCTGCAACTCCGCGATTACCGCTATTGCTATAGGGATAGAAGTTGATATTTACACGGCCGTATACGCCGCTATATACCTTGGACTGATCGATGATCGGGTTGAGATGAATATCCACGACCTCAGGCTTTTGCTTGCTGCTTGCCGTGAATACCCAATGCCCTTTGCATTCTTCACCGAAAGGCTCGCCGCTCGGTCGCACCCCATCGCCGTCATGAATAACATGCTTAAGTGGTGGGCGCGCTCCATTCCAGATACCTTGTACACCTTTCTCGTAAGCTGCCTGAATAGCAGCCTGAATGCGTTGGTATGTCGCCGTGTCGCTCTTGGGCAGCAGGATCGTTACGCTATATTTAGGTTCTTGACCCTGCTGATTTGCACGCGGTTGAAATAGATTTACATAACTCAGTCGTACTTCACCAGTTGTCACGTTTGTGCTTGCTTGACTCATAATTCTCTTCGACTCCTTATCTTGATATATTCTGCCAACCGGCCATGAGCCGGATGTCATTCTGTCAATGTGATAATCTGCAATTTCTCCCATTAACCCGCCTCCGTTTGGCTAAACACCGCTGCGGCTTTCGAGTAGGCAGGACGCTTATCCTCAATGGGTGCCAGTGTCGGTTTGCCGGTCTCCTTCACGACATACCCGGGAACCTCCAGCAGCTCACGAAACTGCTGTTTTCCGAGCACCCTCTCCAGCTGCGCCGGAGTGAGTGGCCGGCGTTCATATATAATCGCTTCGTCAATGCCGGCAGCCCTGAGCGCTCCGAATGCTTCGTCAATGTTGGTATAAACCCGTGATCCGCGGCCTTCGACGGCCTTCCATCCGGGGACCTCGCCCCCGTCCAGGATATGCAACAATGCCAACTCCTTGAGATCGTTATACCAGGACACAATCCCCTCAGCTTTTCTGAGTACCTCTCCCACTTCATCCCAGCTAATGATCGGCGGCTTGTGAGGCATAAGCTCTGCTGCCCCGAAAAACTGCTCGATTCTTGCCCGGCATGTCTCGCGGGCCCGGCAAAATTGGCAATGCTCGCCGACAACGTACTCGCCTTTCCCTTCATAGGCCATCTGCGCAATTGGAGCTATTTCGGCTGCCCAGCGCTCCAGCTCTTCGACAGTAATCTCATCCTCTTGCGGCTCGTCGTAGACCTTGGGCTGGATGATCGCCATGCGCACCCGATTGACCGGGAAAATACCGGCTACGGCTTTAAGCGCACCTAATGCATACAAGCGCATTTGCTCATTACCTTGGATCGGCACAGGCTTGCCTTGCCCAGTCTTGAGATCGGCGATAACGAGCAAATCATCACCGACCGCGATAAAGTCAGCTGTGCCAAAACCTTCTGGAGCTACGTGAGAGTAGTCGACGCGTGTTTCGACCAGTACATACGGCCGCGAGCTGAAGAGCATTTCAACTGATTTACAGTAATCGACAAAGGTGTCGACAATCTTTTCAAGCTCTGGACTGTAATGCTCATTTGAGCGAAATTTACGCATGACAGCTGCAAATTTCTGCGGTCCGATGGGTTCGATAAAGTGCTTCCGTAGCTTCACTTCGGCCATCTCATGTGCAAGACGACCTGCGTCCGCATAAGAGGTTTGTCGTTCTGGGAGTTTTTCTTCGAGCCGGGCGCTCGGCGTGCATCTTAGCCAGCGATGGGCGCCGCTGGCGGAGAGGAGTGCGTGCTCCCGCTCCGCGTGTGAAACTATCATATCTTCGCGCCCCTTTGCCGCAGTACCGCTGCATACTCGCCATACCTCTCCTTCGGCAGCTGATTAAGCGCCTGGATACCGAATTGGCCGAATATTTCAAAGATGTTTTGTCCGGCTCGCTGTAGTTGCATTGTCGCTGTGGCGAGTTGATTAAAATCATAGGTCGGCGCTGATGTCGGCACAGTAGTTGGAGTCGCTGTAGGCGCCGCAGCCGGAGTTGCCGGGGCCACGGGAGCTACAGGGATTTGTACCTGCTGCGGAGCAGTCGGCGTGGTTGCGGCGGTAACTTCGACGGGAGGAACCGCTGGAGTTTGATTTGACTGCTCGATGGTTGACACTTTTGTATCAACGATATCTTCTGACTTTATATTGGTGATTGTGCCGGCTAAGTCTTGCACAAGTTGGCGGACTTCGTCAGCATTTTGGCCTTCAATAGTAATTGTGATAGGCATAAATTTTCTCACTCTCCTCTTTATATAAAGTGTTTAAGATTTTCTTTGCACAGTCAGTACAGATACGGTGCTGCCCAATCTCGGCATAGTTATCTGAAGTAGATTCGCAGATTGAGCAACCATTATTCGGAAAATATTTACGAAGGATGATTCGATCTTCATCGACGAATATTTCCAAAGGATCCCCTTCTGCAATGCCCAGTGTTCGGCGCAGCTCTTTGGGGATGACCACGCGTCCCAGATCGTCAACACGGCGGACAATGCCGGTGGATTTCATTTGTGATCAGCCTCCCATTCGACAATTTGAACGCCGACAACACTGTCCGCAATATCCGTATAATCGATAATCAATACATCGCCCGCTTCGTTATAAAGCAAATAATCAATCGGATATCCCTCGTCTTTTCCCGACTCTGCCACCCGAATATGCTTTTTGTTCGACTCGATCTGCATGTCGGGTTTGAATCCACTATCTTCAATCAAACTCAGTGCTGAACCTATTACCGAAGCTCCAAGGCAATTTCCACCGATTTTAAGAAGAATTTCGCCCTTATACTTATCCCACTGCAGATTGACTTTGATCGTATGTGTTCCATATTTCGGGTAAGGTCCGGCACCCATATAGCTTTCCAAATGTCTTCCCTCCTCGCCTCACCTGTGATATGATGAGGCTGAATAGTGTTTTCTTTTTACGCAGTCGCTTCTTGCGGCTGCTCTTTTTGTTTTTCTGCAGCTTCTGCAGCTGCAGCCTGAACTTTTCGCCAGCATACGGTGCCGTATCCGAGCGCTTTTGCCTTCTCGGTTTTTAGACGGCGGCCGCAGCGGGCGCATTCGATTGCGTCCATTTCAGCCCTCACCTCCCTTCATAGGGTTTTTGTTTCAGACGGCTAGCGGTCATAGTCAACTGCTGCTTGTACACTCTGACCGCTGCTTTGGATCGAGCGGTTTCAATCAGTTGGATCAAATTCCCGCAGACGCGGATTCGCTGAATTCGGGTCATGTTCCGGTTCACCTCCTTTCATGGGCTCCTCATTCATCTTCCTAATTCAATCGCCGGTTTCCATTTCAGCCTTTCTGCTTCCAGCCGTTGGTTCAGTGCCGCCTTGTACGCCATGAGCCGGTTAAACCGGTGCGGGTTCCGCTGATGTCGCGGCCGTTTGTCGAGCGCGTAGGCTGCGGCCTTTCGCGTGTAGAATTGAATGCGGCGGATGTGGTTGGTCATGTGTTTTTCACCTCGCTTGTTCCCGGATCCACTGAAGCAGAAATTCTCGCGTCTCTTTCGCTGGAAAATACCACTTCGAACCGACTTTGAATTTCGGAAACCTGGGATCGAAAAAGAATTGCTGCTGGATGAAATTCCAGCTCATACAGGTCCGGCGCATCAACTCTTTTGCGTCCCAAAACACGTATTCGGCGTCGACTTCCTTCACCAGTTCAGCGATCCGTTGACGTATTTGCTCCCGGACTTCGGTTTCGTCGATTTGGACTGTGAGCATTTACACCACCGCAATTTCTGATTTGTACTTATTGATGAAGTAAATCTGCCCCTTGCCGGTTACTTTTGTCGTTTTCACGACCCGAACCGATCCATCTGGATTGTTGATTGTTCGCTTTTTGATTTCGAACAGCCCGAGTTCGAGCGCTTTCTGGGTAGGATCATTCCAACGTTCGTCTTTGGTCTTCATCAGATAGCCCTCTTGGCGGAGACGCTCGAACAACCGATTTTGGCCGATATTGATGCCATTTTGTTTGAGTAATTTTGCTAGCTCGCCGATCAGGATACTGTTCCCGGATGTTTCGAGCGCTTCAGCGAAAAGGACTTTTGGTTTATCGTCTTCAATTTTGGCAGCCAAACGTGCTTTCTCTTCGTTGGCTTGCTTCAGGCGTGTGGCCAAGTCGATGATCGTATCGGGGTTGAATAACACTTCCTCGATCTTTGCCGGCGTCAGGTAACCGCCGTGTTTGCGGATGGTGGGAAGGATCTCACTGGTTACCCACCGTTTGAACTGTTTTGCTTTCTCCTGAATCTCCGGGTTGTTGCCTTGTTTGGCCGCGCCGAAGACCAGACTGTAGAGGCCGGATTCGTTGATGAATTTTTTATTCTGGCGACCGCCATCCGTAAGGACTGGATGGACCGTCGAGTCCTCTTCATCCACATGGTTGACGATGGCTTTGTGCGGATCGGAGAACGACAAAGCTTTTGCCGCTTCTGTCGCCCCAAACCACTCCACGTCATTTACAACCAATACCGGCAGATCACCGAACATTTGATGATTAAAAATTTGTGGTTTGTTCATTTTTTTTACCTCACTTCCACCAAATTAAAGTTCACAAATTGGACAAATTTCCCGTGAATTACCAGTTGAAAATATTCACTATTTGTGATTTAATCGGTATAGAAGAGCTCTTCAATTGATTTTCCATAAAAACGAGCAATTTTAATTTTTGTGTCATCACTTCCTTTTCTTTTTTTGGTTTCAAGCATGGCAAGCATTCCATGAGAGATACCAATTGCATCTGCAGCTTCTGCGATCGTAAGTTTCTTTTCTTTTCTTGCAGTAATTAGAGCTTTGTTGTAATTCTTTTCGCTCATTACTTTAGAACTCATATGATCCCTCCGATTTACTATTAGTGATTTTACATTAATTCTATTTCACCATTGGTGATTTGTCAAGGATATTTTTTATGTATAGGAGTGTAAATTTCCATGACCAACCTAACTTTGGGTCAAAGGATTGCTGAATTAAGAAAAAAGCGTAACATGAAACAATCCGATTTAGCCGAAAAACTTAATGTTTCGACTAGTACAATCGCTATGTGGGAAACTGGAAAACGCGATCCTGATACTGAAAAAGTGAATGAATTAGCTTCATTATTTAATGTAACAACGGATTATCTTCTAGGCCGAAATAAAGTTCAAAATATTCCGATTGAGGATATCGCTATCACTCAGACTGAAAAAGACTTTTTGATTCTTGCAAGACACGCCGAAGCGATTCCGGAGGAAGAAAAAGAAAATCTAAAAAATACGATCGCGGATACGATCGAAATATATTTGTCAAGAATCAACAAGAAACGAGGGAAATAATTTGAAACCAAATTTTCAAAAATGTGAAGAATTAGCGACCGAGTTATTAGTTACGTCTGACGTTTACCAATTCCCCATTGATGTGAGGAAATTGAATTATAAACAAAATCTGATTATTGATTCAATGCAGAATTATGCGACTATAACCAAAATTGATGTGAATGAACTTATACGAAATGGTCACTATAATGACGCATTCATTATAAGACGCAGAGACATTTCAATTATTCTTTATAACGAGATGACACATTCTAACGAACGGAGCTACTGGAATTTGGGTCATGAGGTAGGTCATGCTGTACTCGAACATACAAATGACGGTCCTCGTGAAGAAGTGGAAGCACATTTTTTCACTGCTCAACTTTTCATGCCAGACCCGATTATTCATGAACTGCTTATAAGAGGGGTTACAATCTCTAAGAAATTTTTGATTAAAACATTTGGAGTTTCAGAAAGAGCTGCAATGAAAAAAATAGAAACAATTCGAAAGACATCGTGGAAACACGAAGAAGGTTATCAATTTCAATATAAAGACATATTACTATTTAAATTTAACGATTTTATCAATCGTATAGCACCCAAAATTGAAGATGATTATCCTCAAGAAAACGATTTGTATAGTTTTGGACCGCAATACCAAAATCCATTTTTTAGGCGGCATACGTTTTACGATACATGAATTCATTCGTATATTTGTTAAGGAGACGATATCATGGCCTCATTTCGCAAACGAGAAAACGGCTGGGAGTATAGAATCAGCTATGTGGATCGTCGAACAGGAAAATATCGATTAAAATCAAAAGGGGGGTTTAAAACAAAGAAAGAGGCGGAACTCGCCGCGGCAGCCGAGGAATTGAAAATTGAAGAACGAGGATTCGCTGAGAACGGTAATGAATTGATCTCAGCATATATGGAAAAATGGCTAGAAACATACAAACGGCCGGCAGTCAAGCTGAATACATACCTTGTCCAGGAACGTAATGTGAGGCTGAACATTCTTCCTCGCTGGGGGAGCTATCGGTTGAAAGATATTACTCGTACAGAATACCAACAATGGATCAACGAGCTGCGAAAGCAGTACAGCGAGGGAACTGTTCGGCGAATCCACAGTATTTTCTCCAGCGCGATCAATGACGCGGTGCATGAATTTGGAATCCTTCGGGAATCTCCGCTCAAGAAAATAAAAATTGCAAAAGATGAAAGTGAGGACGCCGGCAAAATCAAATTTTTTACCGTCGATGAATTAAATCGATTCTTGGCCGCCTGCGTTCCGGTAAAAAACGCGAAATACCAACATTCTCGCCACTACTACGCATTATTCACGCTCCTGGCTCGGACCGGATTGCGGATCGGTGAAGCACTGGCTTTGACCTGGGATGATATTGATTTGAACAAGGGAACTCTATCAGTTACCAAAACGCTTATATATCCTCTTAACACGGATCCTCGCGTGACCACACCCAAAACTAAGTCCAGCATTCGAACTATAAAGCTGGATCCCGAGACAGTTCGGGTTATGAAGGAGTATCGTCTGAATCAAAAAGAAACGATTATACGGTACGGGTTTCAACGATCCGTCAAAAATCTAGTGTTTCACGGCCCCGACGGAAAGTGGTTTAGGATCAACGTTGTGAGGGAGTATATGAAGGAAGTTTGTAAGCGTGTTGAGTTACCGCAGCTCTCACCGCATGCACTTCGACACAGTCACGCCGTTCATCTCCTAGAAGCCGGCGCGTCTATTCGATATGTGGCAGAGCGACTTGGCCATGCCAGTATCAAGACAACCGAGAAGTATCTACATGTCACGAAAAAAATAGAAAAGGACGCACTAGCCCTTTACGAGCAGTACGTCCAATAATTTTGGTCAAATTTTGGTCAAACGAACTTTGAACCTCTAAAAATCCCCGTAAAATCAAGGATTATCCAATGCTTCCTTCCATCTCGAACTTGATCAAGCGGTTCATTTCCACCGCGTATTCCATCGGAAGTTCCTTGGTAAACGGCTCGATGAAGCCCATGACGATCATTTGCGTCGCTTCCGCTTCCGACAGCCCGCGGCTCATCAAGTAGAACAATTGGTCCTCGGACACTTTCGAAACGGTCGCCTCATGCTCCAGCGTAATGTTGTCATTCAAAATTTCGTTATACGGAATAGTGTCGGACGTCGACTGATTATCCAAAATTAACGTATCGCACTTCACATTCGCCTTGGAGCCTCGCGAATTGCGTCCGAATGAAGCGAGGCCGCGGTAGGTGACTTTGCCGCCTTGCTTGCTGATCGATTTGGAAACGATCGTGGATGTCGTTTCCGGAGCCAGGTGCAGCATTTTGGCTCCAGCGTCCTGATGCTGGCCTTTGCCCGCGACCGCAATGGAGAGAACCATGCCCTTTGCGCCGCGGCCTTTCAAAATCACAGCCGGATATTTCATGGTCAGTTTGGAACCGATGTTGCCGTCAATCCATTCCATCGTCGCATTTTCTTCCGCGACCGCACGCTTGGTGACTAGGTTATAAATGTTGGGCGCCCAGTTTTGAATCGTCGTGTAGCGGACGCGGGAATTTTTCTTGCAGATGATTTCCACGACGGCGCTATGAAGCGAATTCGTGCTGTAAATCGGCGCCGTGCAGCCTTCGACGTAATGCACGAAGCTGTCTTCATCGGCGATGATCAACGTCCGTTCGAATTGGCCCATGTTTTCCGAATTAATCCGGAAGTAAGCCTGCAGCGGAATTTCGCACTTCACGCCTTTCGGCACGTAAATGAAGCTGCCGCCCGACCATACGGCGCTGTTCAGCGCGGCGAATTTATTGTCGCTCGGCGGGACGATGGTCCCGAAATATTCCTTGAACAGTTCCGGATGTTCTTTCAGAGCGGTGTCCGTATCCATGAAGATGACCCCTTGCTCCGCAAGGTCCTTTTGTATGCTGTGGTAGACAACTTCCGACTCGTATTGCGCCGAAACGCCCGCGAGAAACTTTTGCTCCGCTTCGGGGATGCCAAGTTTGTCGAACGTTTGTTTGATTTCCGCGGGAACTTCTTCCCATGTCTTTCCTTGTCTCTCGGACGGTTTGACGTAGTATTGGATATCCTGGAAATCCAGTTCGTCCAGATTGCCTCCCCAGCGGGGCAACGGCTTTTTCATAAATATATCCAGCGCTTTCAGGCGGAATTCGAGCATCCATTCCGGTTCGCCTTTCATGCGGGAAATTTCCGTAACAACTTCCCGGGAAAGGCCTTTACCCGTTTTATAAACCGCTTTGTGTTCATCACGAAAGCCATACTTGTATTCTTCCAACTCCGGCATTTTCTTCGCCATTTCTAACCAACCTCCTTGCCCGTATTTTATTGTTCCGGCCTGTTCAGCCGCGTAGTCAATTCGATGCCTTTGCGCAATGCGTTCCATGCGAGAGTGGCGCATTTAATGCGGGCGGGAAATTTGCTGACTCCCGACAAGGCTTCAATATCATCATATTCAAATTGTACGTCTTTTCCTTGCATAAGGTTTGAAAATTGCTCGGCCATTTCCAACGCTTGATCCAGGCTTTTCCCCTTGATCGCATCCGTCATCATGGAAGCCGACGACAAACTGATCGAACAACCCTCGCCGGTAAATTTCGCATCTGTTACGATATCGCCGACCACCCGCATCTGCAAAGAAATTTTGTCCCCGCAGGTCGGGTTGTTCAGTTGAACCGTCACCGCATCGTCTTCCAAGGTACCGCGGTTGCGCGGATTTTTGTAATGGTCCATAATGACTCTGCGGTACAAATCATCCAATTGCATGACCGAAGTACTCCTTTGTTTTGATTAAGGCTTGCACAAATCGGTCGACATCCTGCTCTGTATTGTAGAGATAAAAACTGGCTCTGGCTGTCGCCGTTACTCCAAGCTGCCTCATCAACGGCTGGCAACAATGATGGCCCGCGCGGATGGCAACCCCTTCCGAATCCAGCACCGTAGCCACATCGTGCGGATGGATATCGTCCAAATTGAAGGTGATCAGACTTGTGCGTTGATCCCGGGGACCGTACACGGTCACGCCTTCCACTTCGCTGATCCGTTCCATGGCGTATGCTGTGATTTGTTGCTCGTGCTTGAGGATTTCCTCCATTCCGATCTGTTGCAGGAAATCAATCGCGGCGCCAAGTCCCACCGCTCCGGCAATATTGGGCGTGCCGCCTTCAAATTTCCACGGGAGTTCTTTCCAGGTGGCATCGTACAAATCCACATGGTCAATCATCTCGCCGCCGAATTCGACGGGCTCCATACGTTCCAGCCATTGTTTCTTCCCATACAATACCCCAATTCCCGTCGGTCCACACATTTTGTGACCGGAAAAGGCGTAAAAATCACAATCCAAATCCTGCACATCAATTTTCAAATGAGGCGTGCTTTGCGCGCCGTCCACTAACATAACGGCGCCGTTGCGGTGGGCGATTTGCGCCACCTCTCTTACCGGATTGGTGACCCCAAGCACGTTGGAAACGTAGGTCATCGCCACGATTTTCGTACGCGGCGTAATCGTGCGCTCCACATCTTCCAGTGCGATGGTGCCGTCTTCCTTCAGAGAAATATATTTCAACGTGGCTCCGGAAACCTTTGCGGCCTGTTGCCACGGAATGAGATTGCTGTGATGCTCCATCGGGGTGATGACAATTTCATCCCCTTCCGCGAGCATGCGGGAGAAGCCGGACGCCACGAGATTAATCGCGGACGTCGTCCCCCGGGTAAAAATGATTTCCTGGGGCGACCTGGCGCCGATAAATTTGGCCGTTTTCTCGCGCGCTCCCTCGAACGCATCCGTCGCCCGGGAACCCAGCGTATGCACGCCGCGGTGAACGTTGGCGTGATCCTGCTCGTAATAGCGTTTGATCGCCTCAATGACGGATACGGGCTTTTGCGATGAAGCCGCGCTGTCCAGATAGACGAGAGGGTGTCCGTTGATTTCCTGGTTCAATATCGGAAATAGCTCCCGGATGTGCGCCGCGTTCATTGTCCCAGCTTCCTTTCAACGAGAGCCTGCAATTGTTCCTGCATCCGGGAAATGGGAATTTCCGCTACGACCGGCGCCAAAAATCCGTAAATGATCAGCTTCGTGGCTTGTTCCCTGGAAATTCCGCGGGACATCAGGTAATAAATGTGTTCTTCGCTGACCTGGCCCACGCTGGCGGCATGCCCGGCTTTTACGTCATCTTCATCGATGAGCAAAATGGGGTTCGCATCGCCGCGGGCGCGCGGACTTAACATCAAAACTTTTTCCGCCTGTTCACCGTTTGACCCGGTGGCGCCTTTCTCGATCTTGGTAATTCCGTTGATGATGGCTGTCGCCTGATCCCGCATGACGGCCCGGGTCGTCATCTCGCTTTCGGTCGCTTTGCCGATGTGAACCGCTTTTGTCGTAATATTCATCATTTGTTCGCCAGTGCCCACCGAGATGACTTTCATATTGGAAGAAGCGCCGTTACCGATCAATTTCGAGGTCGTTTCCGACATCGAGTTGCCAAGATTCATTTCGCCGATCAGCCAATGGATCCGCCCGTCATTCTCCACATGGGCGCGGCGGTAAGTCAGGTCCGTCACCGACGGCTGAAAATGGTGGGTGGTGGCAAAATGGACGGAAGCGCCGGATTTGACGATCACTTCCACAATTCCGTTTAGCACCATCCCGCCGTCCATATCGCCCGATACATAATGTTCGGCAAAGGTGACCGAACTGTTGTCGTCTGCCACGATCAGCACGTGCGGCACAAACCGCGTTGTCGGATCATCGGCGTAGAACAACGCCTGGATCGGCGCGTCGACGTCGACGTTTTTCGGCACGTAAAGAAAAACGCCTCCGCTCCACAGGGCGGCATGGAGAGCGGTCACCAGATTTTCTTCTTTGTTTATGCAAGTCATGAAATATTTTTTCACCAGTTCCGGATGCTCGCGCAAAGCGGTCTCCAAATCGGTAAAAACAACGCCCTTTGCGGAGAGTTCCGGTGACAAACTATTGTAAACCACGCCGGAATTATAATGGACGAGCACATTTTCCGGGTGAATCGCATCATCCAGCAAATTTCTCACTTTTTCCGGCAAACGGTCCGGTTGATCGACAGGCAATGCCGCTTTATATCCGCCGTCAAATTTGAGATTCCAACGTTCAATCGGTGTTTTTGTCAATGAAGGCAATTCCAACGAGCCTGCCAATTCCAAAGCTTCTGTACGCAAAGCCGTCATCCATTCGGGTTCCTGCTTGCTTCTGGACAGCTCGACGACGGATTGGCGGTCAATTGGAAGAATCGTTTGCGTACTCAATGCATATTCCTCCTCAAAATCCTATAGAACAGGAAAAACATTTGCCTGAATCGCTAGGATAATTTTCTGGGTGAAATGGTATTCATCGGAACGGCAAAATCTTCCGGTTCCTGACCGACCCTTTCATCGACGATGCCCAGTTCTTCCTTAACCCAATCGTAACCCTCGTTTTCCAGACGTTCAGCCAGCTCCGGACCGCCCGATTTGACGATGCGGCCTTGCATCATCACATGGACAAAATCGGGTTTGATATAATTCAACAGCCGCTGATAGTGGGTAATAATCAAAAACCCGCGTTGTTCCGACCGCATACTGTTGACGGCATCGGCCACAATCCGCAGCGCATCGATATCGAGACCGGAATCAATTTCATCCAGGATGGCAATTTTGGGCTCAAGCATCATCATTTGCAATATTTCATTGCGTTTTTTCTCGCCGCCGGAAAAACCTTCATTCAAGTAACGATGGGCAAATGCCGTGTCAATCTCCAGCTCTTTCATCTTCGCTTCCAATTGCCGGATGAATTTGATCAGGGAAATTTCATTCCCTTCTCCGCGGCGCGCATTGAGAGCGCTGCGCAGGAAATCTGCGTTGGTCACGCCGGTAATCTCGCTGGGATATTGCATGGCCAGGAACAGTCCGGCGCGGGCGCGTTCATCCACTTCCATCTCCAAAATATTTTCGCCGTCCAGCGTAATGGTGCCTCCTGTAACCTCATATTTGGGATGCCCCATAATGGCCGAGGCCAAAGTGCTTTTTCCTGTGCCGTTCGGCCCCATAATCGCATGCACTTCGCCGCCGTTAATTTCCAGGTTGACACCTTGCAAAATTTGCTTCCCTTCGACAGTTGCCTGCAAACCGTCTATGATGAACTTGGGTGAATTGCTCATTCGCTTATCCCTCCACACTTCGACTTTTTTAATATTTATTACATAATAATAATTCTAAATGATTCTCAGTGATTATCAACTTTAATTCTATTATAACCTGTATACAAAATCAATAAAGGTTCATCCGCCATTTTTTATACATTTTATTTTGAAAAGTTCGCCTGGCGGCATATTTCCCTGACTGATCCATGACGAACTCCAAAAATCAAGCCCGTTGAGGCCGTTGTCCGCCACGGAACGATCGCGGGCTTGTCCGCAATAGAGCTATGAAGCCATTATAAGCCAAGCACCCTGCACATTGCAAACAGAGAGATTGAGCGATGAACTGTTGATCGTGCAAAAATATTGTTTCAAGAAAAATGTCGCCTTCCTTTGCATTCCAGGAGTCTGCCCGGCGAAAAAGGTGAATTTTTCATGATTTGTTTCTACCTCCGGCTGCACATGGGTAGTGACTCCGAGCTCCGTTGTTTTGAGTTTCCTATTTCGTGAAATGTTGCCTTCCTTCGCTCAACCATCTTGTTTTCCATTCCTTGATCCAACAAAAATTTAATCGGACAGACTCCTGTTAATTACGTCTCAACCTAAGGGATGGGGATTTCGGTCGGATAGACCTGGCGGCCGGCTTTGACACCGGGAAATCTCCGTCAAGTCTATTCCTGATTTCCTGGTGTCAAAAGAGGTAAAGACCGGATCCCCCATTCATTGAACCTAATATTGAACGAGAGAAATGACATCAATACCTTTTAGCTTGTCCCTGCCGTTTAGGTACGTCAGTTCAATCAGAAACATGGCGCCCGCCACTTCGCCGCCGAGCTGTCTGATCAGTTCCACCGAAGTGGAAATCGTTCCGCCGGTCGCCAGCAAATCGTCGGCGATCAGCACTTTGCTGCCCGGCTGAAAAGCGTCTTTGTGCATGGCCAGTTTATCCTCGCCATATTCCAAGGTATAGTTCGCTTCAACCGTCTCCGCCGGCAATTTGCCGCTTTTGCGGATCGGAATAAAACCTACGCCGAGGGCAAAAGCAAGCGGCGCGCCAATAACAAATCCCCTTGCTTCCGGTCCGGCTACAACATCGATTTGCTTATCCTTAAGCAAGTCTGCCATCCGTTCAATCGCCGCTTTAAATACCGGACCATTTTTCAGCAAAGTTGTAATGTCTTTGAAACGAATGCCCGGGGATGGAAAGTCGGGGATAATGCGGATATGTTCTTTAAAATTCATCGGTAAGCTCTCCTTGCATTTTTGAAATTGAATCGGCTTTTGTCGATTCACTGTTGATAGTGCAAAAACATACATCTTTACGTGAAATGTTGCCTTCCTTCGCTCAACCATCTTGTTTTCCATTCCAGTCCCTGATTTATTGCCTAGGGAATGGGGATTCCGGTCGTAAAGACCCGGCGGCCACTTTCACAACCCGCTTCTTAAGGAATCACTGTAACGAATTTCTGTAACGAATCTCTGTAACGTTATTCCCTTCAAAATGCCGTTTTTCCATTTTTTACGAATCCAGATAACGCTATTGGCACCCATTTATGTATTTTGGGGAGGGAATGGGGCAAATAACGTCTTCCTGGTTCCTTACATCGGGAAATAAAGGGAAATTGACCAAATAACGATTGTACGATTCGTTGGGTTAGGTGTCGACTTCAAGTGAAGACCGGATCCCCATCCTTTCAAACCCGCCGGAAGGCAAACATTTATTTTTCTGCCGCTATTTTTCTGCAGCGGTCTTCCAAAGATTCACCGCCGTCACGATCTGACGATTTTGCACAATGAATCGACAGTCTCCTTTTCTCCGCTATTCTTTACACGGACATCTTGCATTCAAGGCGATCCGATTTCTTGCATATCAAACGTAATTGGAACCTTGCAATGCACATCAGAACCTTCTAAGTATAAATATGAGCATAAATATGAGCATAAATATGAGCATAAATATGAGCATAAATATGAGACATATTCTCGCTTCATTATCATACACATTCTCGCTTCATTACCAGAAACATTCCCGTTTCATTATCAGACAGTTTCATTATTAAACAGTTTCATTATCAGACACATTCTCGCACTTCTTCTCTCATTTTATGCACGTTTTGCATACTTTGGATTTTATTTTACGCGAAGCGCATTTTACGCGTTTCAATATTACAGGGCATTTTCGTGCCCGCCGCACGTCTTTCGCACCTGAAATCGGGCATCTTTCGTGTGGCTGAGGATCCATGCGGATAATTCGCGGGATGAAGAATAAACAAGGACTTGTTCCACTTGTTGGCGGTTGCTCAGACTCCGGTATTTGGCCGAACTAGCAAGATCCTTCCTGGCAGGGGCACTGACAAGCCGGTAGTCGCCGCCCACCCGTTCTATAAAAGCCAGTTCCTCGAAAACTTCAAGCATAAATTGAACCATGGTCGGAGAAAATCCCGAACGTTTGCTGATTCCCGCAAGAAACGCGCGTTGGGGAACCGGCCTGCCTCCGGCCCTTCGCATGGCAGCGTACACGGTTTTGAACATTTCCCGGGTGGGGAGTCCCACGCCCTTGTAAGACGTCTCCTCATCGTCGTCGAACAGGGCATACCACCGTTTCACCCGCAACCCTTGCGCAATGACGGCCCGCAAGGCGGCCAAATGGCCTGGAAGCGAATAGAGCACGACATCTTCCGCTTCACCGAACGGAATACGTCCAGCCGCATCGTTTAGCGGCTCCATGCCTTCCGGCTCAGTCATTCGCCAGACCGGAACGTCGTCCGGCAGGAAAGCCCGCACATCCTCATAGTGGCGGCGCGAACCGACCACGACCGCCCGCTTTCCTTCAGACGCTCCCGTTTCTTGCGATTCAAGCCATTTCAGCCAATCGTAAACGCGCCGGTTCGGCGGCTTGCTCCCGCGCCAATCGAACACCTGAACATGCGGAACGCGCAAATCGCGGATGATGATCTGCGCCTTTTTCGTTCCGTTCCACTCGTTGACGGACAATTCTCCCAGCACATCGATTTTCGCCAGGGGAGAGATCCGTTCCGTCAAGTGGCCTTGCCCAAAGCCAATCGCATCAACCCGCAAGGGTACGGCCGATGGGTCCGGAATTTCGTTCAGAGCCAGCTTTAAATGCTGCTTCTCCTTTCCCAACATTCTTTTCTCCGCCAGCTGCAGTCCGGTAAACAGGAACTTGGGCGGTGGATTTCCCATACCATATGGAGCAAGCAGCTCCAGTTGATCAATCAGAGAAACGGAGACATCCGACATCCTGCACTCCAAATCCGCCCGCATAACGGGAATAAACTGGTCATCGGCAAGCCATAAGCCCGCCAACTCGTTCAACTTTTCCTCCAACCCGGCAATGTGTTCGCTTGGCAGACTCATTCCCGCAGCCAGCTGGTGGCCGCCGTAATGGGTAAATAAAGAACTGCATTCCGACAAAGCGCGATAAATATCGAAACCTTCGATCGACCGGGCGGAGCCTTTGGCCACCCCGCTGTCCCGGTCAATGGTCAGGACGACCGTCGGCCTGTAATATTTGTCCAACAATTTGGAAGCGACGATCCCGATGACGCCTGCGTTCCAATCTTCCTGCGCAACCACAAGCACCCGCGGCAGCGCGCCTGTTGATTGGCGCCGTTCTTCCACGATATTCGTCGCTTGTTGCGTCATCTCATCCACCAGACGCTGACGCTCTCTGTTCAGTTGATCCAATTCGCGGGCAAGCAATCCGGCTTCGGCCGCGTCCGTGGAAATTAAGAGACGTACCGCCGCATCCGCGGCTTCCAGCCTGCCGCTTGCGTTAATTCGGGGAGCAAGGGAAAAAGCGATATGTCCCGCCGTTACCGACGCCGGGGATACTCCCGCCACTTCAAGCAAAGCTTGAATCCCGAAGTTGCTTGTCTGGCGCATTTGGTTCAAACCGAATTTCACAATGAGACGGTTTTCGTCAATCAGCGGCATCAGATCGGCCACCGTACCGATGGCGGCAATTTCCAGCCATTCTTCCGGCAAACGTTCCAACAACGCATGCGCCAGTTTCAACGCCACTCCGACTCCGGCCAGTTGTTTGAACGGATATGCGCAACCCGGCTGTTTCGGATTAATGACCGCACAAGCTTGCGGCAGCAATTCCGGAGGCTCGTGATGGTCCGTGACCACCACATCCAGACCGAGGCTGTTCGCGTAATCGATCTCCTCTCTGGCGCTAATGCCCGTATCGACGGTAACGATCAGCGAGACCCCTTGTTCCTTGGCCAGTTCCATTGCCTTCTTGTTCAAGCCGTATCCTTCATGCACCCGATGCGGTATGTAATAATCGAAGTTCGCTCCCAGTTTTCTGAATAATAATATCATCAGGGTGGTACTGCTTACCCCGTCAGCATCGTAATCCCCGTAAATCCGAATTTTCTCTTTTCTTTGGATCGCCTGTCGAATGCGCTCAACCGCTTCCCGCATACCCGACAACAAATAAGGGTCATGAAAATGCTCCCGGCTTCCATGCAAAAACAACCGTGCATGCTCGGCGTCGCGGATTCCGCGGACAACCAGCAACTTTGCCAGCAACGGATCGATGGAGAGAGTATGCGCGATTCGGTCCGCCAGTGCGGCATCGCATTCGCGGATCTCCCACTTGGCTTTCGATGGCAGCACTTTGCTCCTCCTCATTTCATGTGATAACGCTAATGCAGCAAAGTCGGAAAGTCGTCCTGTTCGGAATCCATATTATTTTTATAAGGATATCCCGGGTCATAAGGGTTGACATGAATAAACACATCCGATACATGGATAAAGCGTCTCATCAATTCATATTTCACGTTCTTGCCGATATCATGTCCTTCCATAACCGTAATTCGCGGATTGACGCTGATTTTCACATCGACGATGACATAATGGCCGTGTTCGCGCGCACGAAGTTCGTCGACCATAATGACTCCCGGAACACGCTGAACAATTTTTAACAGTTCCGCGGCATCCTCCTGATGCAAAACATGATCCATGGTGTTGTGAATCGATTCTTTGATCAGTTTGTACCCCATCCGCAGAACTAAAAGCGCTACGAATACCCCCGCAAGCGGATCCAAATAATACAATTGCGGGATGCCGAAACGCCCGCCGATCAAAGCCCCTCCGACACCGGCCAAAGTCGCGACGGAAGAATAGACGTCCGAGCGGTGTTCCCAGGCGTTGGCAATCAATGCCTGGCTGCCCAGCTTCTTTCCAAGTCTGATTTTGTACTGAAACATCGCTTCTTTGATCAGAATGGAGAGCAGGATGACAATCAACGCGAAGGAACGGGGCGGTTCGCTGACACCGTAATACAATGATTTCAATGCGGAAATGCCTACTTCCACTCCCACCAGGATCAACAACACCGATACAATAATAGCGGCGATCGGCTCCGCTTTGCCGTGACCATAAGGATGGTCTTCATCAGGCGGCCTTTTGGCGGCACGCAATCCGATTAACACTGCAACGGAACCCACCACGTCCGAAGCAGAATGTGCGGCATCCGCGATCAGCGCCTTACTGCCCGCCAGGAAACCGGCTACCCCCTTTATTAATGCCAGCACGATATTCCCGACAATACCCACCCAAGCTGCAAATTGTGCTTTCGCGAAACGCTGTTCTGACAATATTAGCCACTTCCTTACTCAATATGTTAACCTTTGTGCGTGACCATGGGCTTCGTTTGCGTATGCGAAAAGCGCCAGCAAGCCAATTTCAGAAACCGTCAGGCAACCGGCGCTTCCAGTTTTCAGCCGGCAAAACCACCATTCCCGACGGTTACTTCGCGACTGCTGAATTCTTTTTTCCGATCGAGTTCTTTCTTATGATGAACCATAGTGGAGCGGCAATAAAGATGGAGGAGTACGCACCGCTGATTAATCCGATCACCATTGCCACAGAGAACAAGCGGATGGCTTCGCTGCCGAATATAAGCAGACATACAGCTCCAAACAGTACGGTAAGCACCGTATTGATCGACCGCGCCATCGTTTGCCAAATGCTTTGGTTCACCAGATCCGCCAAGTCTTGCTCCGTTTTCAATTTAGCAAAGCGCATATTCTCGCGAATCCGGTCGAAAATAACGATCGTATCATTGAGCGAATAACCGACAATCGTCAGTACGGCGGCAACAAAGGGCAAATTCACTTCCAGCCTGAAAATGGAGAAAAAGGTGATCACGACAAAGGCGTCGTACAAAATCGAGACGACCGCAGCCAGAGCATAACGCCACTCAAAGCGGACCGCTACATATATAACTATGCCAATGCAGGCGATAAGTACACCGTAAATGGCTTTCATGGCCAATTCTTTGGCCAGCTGCGTATCCACGGTGTTTTCTTCCCTGGAAATTTCGTCGCCGTACTTGGCCGTGAAATGGCTCATGATTTTCTTTACTTCATCGGCAGACAATTCCTTGTCGAAGCGGGCCGATACGCGTTCGTTGTTCGTTCCGCCGATGGTTAAAGTGGATGGCGGCAAACCGGCTTCCGCAAACAACCGCTCCGCATCAGCCTTGGAAATCGGCTGTCCGACGGTAATATCGAGCGTCGTTCCCGCTTTAAAATCAACACCCAAATGAAGTCCCATCGTGACGAGCGAAATCATCCCGGCCAAAACGATCGCGACGGAAACGGACAGAAATAATTTCCTTCGTCCAACAATATCGAATTTGATGTTATAGCGCACTGATTTCAGACTCCTTTACCCCGAAGTAACCCGGCTTGTTGACGATGTTGCTGCGGAGCAAAAGCTGCAAGAGCGCCCTGGAGAAAAATACGTTGGTCAAGAAACTGATCAGAATGCTGAAAATCAGCGTCAGCGCAAACCCTTGGATCGCTCCGGTCCCGATATAATACAGAACTGCCGCGGCAATCAGCGTCGTCAAATTCGCATCCAGAATCGTGCGGAACGAATTGCGGGAGCCGGCTTTCAGCGAAGACATGACGCTTTTCCCGCTGCGCAGTTCCTCTCTGATCCTTTCATACGTAATAACGTTCGCATCCACAGCCATCCCGATCCCCAGGATAACCGCCGCAATGCCGGGCAAGGTCAAGGTCGCATTCATTAAATACAAGACAAGCAGGACAAGCCAGGTGTAGGCAATGAGCGTGATGCAGGAAATGATACCCGGCACCCGGTAATATGCGGTCATATACAACAAAATCAGAATAAAAGAAACTATGCCGGCCACAATGGCCGCTTCCAGCGACTGCTGGCCAAGGGTGGCGCCGACGGATTGCGTATATTTTTCCGTCAGCTTCAAAGGCAAAGCCCCCAAATTGATCGTATCGCGGATATCTTCCGCTTCTTTTAATGAGTAGTTCCCCGTAATCGTAGCCGTTCCGTCCGTAATGATGCTTTGAACGACAGGAGCGGATTTCAATTCGTCGTTTAAGTAGATGGCCAAAGGCTGGCCAAGCAATCGGGTGGTTACGTCTTTCAATTTTTCCGGATTTTTGACTTTTACGATAACCATCGGACGGTTCATATTGTCAAATCCGATGGAAGCGCCCTGTTCGACGAAATCGCTGCCAACCATTTCCTTGGTCCCGTCAGGACCGCGGAAAGTAAGCTCCGCCGGTTTTTTCAGCGTTTCGCGCACCTCTTCCTCATTGACGATCCCCGCAATTTTCACCCGAATGCGGTCTTTTCCTTCCGGAGTGACTTCCGGTTCGGCGACGCCGGTCTGATTGGCCCGTTTTTCCAAACTTTCCGCCGTTTTCAACAACGCTTCCCTCGTCACTTGCTGCCCGGGTTCCAGCGGTTCCGCCTGGTACAATATTTCAAATCCGCCTTTCAAATCAAGACCGAGCCTCAAATTTTTTACCAGACTCGGACTCGTTAAGCCGACGGCAGCCAGCGTAACCGCCACAATAAGGACAAAAGCTGTCAAGTGTTTGGCGTTCATCTGCTTGTCCGACTCCTTCCGTAAATCAATATTCCTATTATAACCACCCGCAAAAATGGAGTCAATTCGCTTACAATGTTCCGTTTGGACACGCAAACCGTTCCGCGCCACAAGAAAAAGCCCCCCGCATGAGGAGCCTGCCATTCACAGGTGCAATTGTGGAAAACCTGCGATTTTACATCTTTATTTTAATTTTGACGGTCAAAATCACGGTATTCCTGCGAAAATGCAGTTATTTTCTTTCAAAATCGCCATTTTTAACGATTTATGGAAAAAAGCCTGTAGTCTTGCAGGCATTCTTTCCAAACAAGGTTCTGTGGAGAACAAAACCTGCAGGATTGCATGTTTTTGAAAATCTCACCTTGCATTTTGAAAACCTAAACTTAGCATTTTTATAAAACTTGCCCTGCACTTTGAAAAAACTCACCTTGCAACCTTGGTATCAGAGGAAAATTCCGCCGGTTTTTGCGTCTTGCCTTACTCCGCGATCTGGAGGGAAACGCATAGCCACTGCGTGCTCCTTGAAAATCTTCGTATCCAAAAAGCCCTCTTTTGTATTCTTTTGTATTAATAAAAAATTCTTTCATTTTAAAAAACTCTTTCGTTGTAAAAAATTCTTTTGTATTAAAAAAGCCCTTTGTAGACGTTCATCGTGCTCCAGTTCATAAATTGCGTAACCTTTAAAGTCAAAATGTCGTTTATCAACCGGTGCAGCGGAGGTCTGCCCTGCTTCGCATATTTGTCGTTAACGCAGTCCCAAATCTCCTGCGCGGAAACCTGCTCATATCCCAGCATGCGAAATTCCTCCGCCTTGCTTTCACATAAACTCATGATCATTTCCTGCAATTCGTGATCCTTGAGAAATTGCCCGGAATCCGTTTCCATGCGTTCCCCTTCACCATTTTCCAGCGGTTCCGTCAACTGATCCTGCGGTTTATGCAGCATATTCGCATCCGCCCTTTCGTCCTTCGCCGTTTTGACCTGACGGTTATTATTTTCGCTGAACGGACGGCGAATTCCTGCCGCTATTGGTTCCAATCGACATTTATTCCTGCCGCTGTTTCTGCCTCCATGGAAATCATCGAGTTCGGCAAATTATTATTGCATAGAAGTTCGGCAAATATTATATGGCAAATTATTACTGCAGCGAGGTTTGGCAAATTATTATTGCATGAGCTCGTACACTCTTTGCATACCATGTATTAACATGGAAAGGGAGTGAGGGAGCGGAGTGAAGAGAGGAAAACAATCCTTTATTGCCGGAACGATGATCTTGTTGGCTGCAGGGATCATTAACCGGCTGTTCGGTTTCATCCCGCGTATTGCCTTGCCGCGAATCATCGGCGCCGAAGGAGTAGGTCTGTATCAGCTCGGATTTCCATTCCTCTACGCCGTACTGACCCTGATTACCGGAGGGGTGCCGCTGGCCGTGGCCAAACTCGTTGCCGAAGCGGAATCGGAAGGAAACGAGCGCAGAGTGCGGGGGATCCTGTACATCGCCTTAATCATCACATCCGCGCTCGGCATAGGGTTTATGGCCGCATGTTTATTTGCTTCTCCTTGGATCACGTCCAATCTGCTGACCGACCGCAGAGTCTACTATACTTTCCTTTGCATGAGCCCGATCATCCCCATCGCCGGTATCTCGTCCGTGCTTCGGGGGTATTTTCAGGGGCGGCAAAACATGATTCCCTCCGCGGCCTCATCCGTGATGGAAACGTTGGTGCGGGTTGCCATGTCCATCGCTTGCGCTTATATGTTGCGGCCTTACGGAATCGAAATGGCTGCAGCCGGCGCGATGATCGGCGTATTGATCGGGGAAACCGCCGGGTTCACGGTCCTGCTTGTACAGTATCTCAAATCAAGACGCGGTTACCAATTTTACCTTACTGCCAAAATCGGGGCGAATACGCTGTTCACCGGTATTCCGGCGTATTTACGCCGCTTGTTGACCATTTCCGTTCCCGTAACCGGCAGCCGGCTCATCGGTTCTTTTTCTTATCTGACCGAATCCATCCTCATCACACAGAGCCTGGCTTTGGCAGGAGTGGCCACGGCCGTGGCCACGGCGCAATACGGAATGTTGACGGGAATGGTTATGCCTGTCGTATACTTGCCGAGCGCGCTTACTTTTTCCCTGGCCGTTTCGCTTGTGCCTTCTTTATCGGAAGCCGCCGCCAAACACGATATGAGAACGATCCATAAACGGCTTCACCAGTCGCTCAGGCTCGCCCTCGTCACCGGCGCTCCGTTTGCCGTCGTCATGATCGTACTGGCGGAACCTTTGTGCCAACTGTTGTACGGACACGGCGAAGTCGGGAAACTGTTGAAGATGGTGGCGCCGATTGCCCTGTTCATATATTTTCAGGCGCCTCTGAACTCCGCCCTTCAGGCTCTTGACCGGCCGGGTTCGGCTCTCGTCAATACTTTGATCGGCGCAATCGTCAAACTGGGCTGCATATACTTGCTGGCATCCAGGCCGGAATGGGGGATTCGCGGCGCAGTACTGGCCATTAACGCAAACATTGTGCTCGTCACCTTGCTCCATTGGCGCAGCGTTACCAAAATGCTGAAATTTTCGCTTCCGGGCATTGATTTTTTGAAAGTGGGCGGGGCGATGATTTTTATGGCCTCTTCCTGCTATCTCGCCATGAAAACTCCCTGGATCCCATCCGGATTGTTACAATTTTTCTTTTCCTGCGCCGCCGGAATGATCGTCTATTTGGCATGCATTGTATGGTTCAATTTGGTAGACAAATATGATATTCAACGCATACCCTGGATCGGCAAAAAATGGATCCGCTGAACGAAAAAAGAATCCGCCGCGGCTTGCCGTCGCGGATTACCCTGTCAAAAAACGGATCAAAAGCACAAAACCTGTTGAAATGAGCAGCGATACGAAGGTCAACGGCACGCCGATCTTCAAATATTGCGCAAAACCGAGCGGATAACCTTCGCGAACGGCAAGACCGGCTGCGATCATATTGGCCGAAGCGCCGAGGATCGTTCCGCTTCCCCCCAGACCCGCGCCCAGCGCAAGCGACCACCATAGCAAATTCAATCCGGCCGGGTCCGTGATATTCATTTGTGCGGACAGATCAAGGATCAGCGGAATCATTGCAGCCGTAAAAGGAATACTGTCGGCCGTTGCCGAAACGAATCCGGACACCCACAACAGCAGAATCGACGTATAAAGCATATCGCCTTCCGTGATTTCCAACGCTCTGGCCGCGAGATACGAAATGACTCCGGTTTCCGCCAATGCGCCGGCAAGCGCAAAAAGTCCGGCAAAAAACAAAAGAACCGTCCATTCCACGGAACGAAGCGCTTCTCTATGTTCCTGCCTCCTGACGCCGGCCAGCAGAAGAATCAGCGCGCCGGCTAAAGCAATGACGGACATCTCCGCCTGAATCACATCATGCAGCAAAAAACCGGCGAACGTGAAACTTAAGACGATCAGCGTCTTTCTCATCAGTTTCCGGTCTTTGACGTAATCTTCCGGATCTAGAGCCGCAAGTTCCGTTCTCCGCTTTTCGGGCACCCGCAACTGTCCGGCAAACATCATGTACAGGAGCAGCCAATGAATGCCCAAAACGATCGCGGCCGGCGGCCCCAAGTGAAACAAAAAATCACGAAATGGCACACCGGTTGCCGAGCCGATCATCATATTCGCCATGTTGCCGGTCATCGAGGCGGCGCCGCCGGCGTTGGCGGCCATCATTTCCCCGATTAGAAAAGGAAGCGGACTTGTTTGCAACGGCCTTGCGACGGAAAAAGTTACCGGGACAATCAACAGCACCGCCGCCGCATTTCCCAGAAAGGCGGAAACGAAAGCCGTAAGAAGAGTTAGAATCAGAAAGATTTTTACCGGATCTCCCTTGGCTTTCACAGCTGCCAGCACGGCAAAGTATTGGCATGCTCCTGACCGGCGTGTCATCTCGGCCAATATCATCATGCCGGCCAACAAACCTATCATTTGCCAGTCGATGTGCTGCAGGTAAACTTGTTCAAAATCCGCAATGCCCAGGACGGACGCCAGAACGGCGCCCGCCAGGACAACGACGGCGCGGTTGATTTTCTCCATGATGATGAGCGCATAGGCGGCAATAAAAATGACGGCCGCCGCAACTGCCTGCCACATCGCCGCTGCGGAAACAGGTTCCAATTTCCCACTCCTTTCCCGAACGCCAAAACCTGTACTAAACTCGAAAAAGCCGCCATACAATGATGGTAGATAAGCAATCAAAGGAGGATCCGCATGAATCCGCTGAATAAAATGAGCCAGGTTCGCCTGACGTCGCCGCTGTTGTCCGGCCTTTTCTACACTTTTATCTGGATGATTCTGGGAACGCTGTTCGCTTCGCTTCTCTTATATTTTACCAACATACAAGAAAGCAAATTGGCTGACTACACCTTTGTCATTCATGCTGTGGCGATTTTTCTCGGCGGCATCGTTTCAGGCAAAAGATCCGGAAACAAAGGATGGTATCATGGAGGCATTCTCGGTGTTCTCTACAGCTTGATCGTAGTCATCATCGGATTTCTGGCCTTCGACTCCGGTCTCAAACCGCAAACTCCGGTACTTGTGACGCTTTGCTTTTTACTGGGCGCAATAGGCGGAATGGTCGGAGTCAATATGAAAAAGTAGCCTTCAAACATAAAGAGCGAACGCCGCGTCGGATCGTTCGCTGCCCAAGTCGCTTGCCTATGTAACGTCATCACAATTTTCGGCCGTTTGCTTTTGCGGCCGACGGTATTTCTTCAGTCGGCCGGTGTTTCTTACGCCAATTTTTCGGCAATCCGGCGCTGTGAATGGTTGCCTTCGATGTGAATGGCCGCCTTCGTTTTATTGCGGCCTCATTTTATTGCGGCCGATGATGCGATTCGCTTGCTTGCCGTCTTTGACGATCTGCGATTAATTGCCATTGCTGTCTTTGACACTATTCACCGCGGTCCGGTCAAAAGTAATGCGGGTTGACTCGTTCACTCTCAGCACAACAATATCATCGGTAATTTCCACGATGGTGCCATGAATTCCGCCGATGGTCACCACCTTATCCCCTTTCTTCAGCGCGTTCAGCATATTGGCGCGCGCTTTTTGCCGTTTCTGATTCGGACGGATCAGCAAAAAGTAAAGGACCAGAAACATTAAAATGAGCGGCGAGTATTGAAGCAGATAAAATTCGATCCCCGGTTCCGCCGTGGACTCCGTTGCCAAAAACCACATCTTGTATCCCTCCTTTTTATAGTTCAACTGTCATTCAACTGTGCATATCGGAAAATATGCGAATGTCGTCAAAACCCTCTTTCATCGTCGTGCAAACCGTAAGCGCTAAAAAATTGCTCGCGAAAATCAAGCAACCTGTCCTCCGCAATCGCCTGCCTGATATTTCTCATCAATTGCAACAAAAAATGCAAATTGTGATAAGTCGTCAGACGGATGCCGAACGTTTCATTCGCTTTGATCAAATGTCTGATGTAAGCCCGCGAATAATGGCGGCACGTATAACAGGAACATTCCGGATCCAGCGGACCGAAATCATCGGCATATTGGGCGTTGCGGATCACCAGCCTGCCGCTGCTGGTCATCACGGTACCGTTGCGGGCGATTCTCGTCGGAAGTACGCAATCAAACATATCCACACCGCGGATCGCGCCTTCCACCAACGCATCCGGAGATCCGACCCCCATTAAATAGCGGGGTTTGTCGGAAGGCAGAAGCGGAACCGTTATTTCCAGCATTTCATACATCAGCCGTTTCGGTTCGCCCACACTTAATCCTCCAATAGCATACCCCGGAAAATCCATGGAAGTCAACTCCCGCGCGCTCTGTTTCCGGAGATCTTCGTAGACCCCGCCCTGAACAATGGCAAAAAGCGCCTGTTCGTTCGGCCTGGCATGGCTCGACAAACAACGTTCCGCCCAACGGGTGGTGCGTTCCAGGGAACGCTTCACATAATCCCGTTCCGCCGGATAAGGAGGGCACTCGTCAAACGCCATCATAATGTCGGAGCCGAGCGCGTTTTGAATTTCTATTGATTTTTCGGGAGAAATAAACAGTTTGTCCCCGTTCAGATGCGAGCGAAACTGCACGCCTTCCTCGCTGATTTGCCTCATCCCGCTTAACGAGAACACCTGAAAACCGCCGCTGTCGGTTAAAATCGGACGGTCCCAATTCATAAAACGGTGCAGTCCTCCGGCGGAACGGATGATTTCATGGCCGGGACGCAAATACAGATGATACGTGTTGCTCAAAATAATTTGCGCGTCCATCTGCTTCAGTTCTTCCGGGCTCATCGTCTTGACGGTCGCCTGCGTACCGACGGGCATAAATACCGGAGTATCGATGATTCCGTGCGGGGTATGGAGTCTGCCCAACCTGGCTCCCGATTGTTTGCAAGTTTTGATCAGTTCATATTTGACTGGCATTCGCATCGTCCCCATGTCTGTCCAGTATTGTCAATCCATCCTGTTGCGGTGCAGCGCATCAACGCTGCGGCAGTTTGGCATATCGTTCCATCAGTATATCAACATGGCATCCCCAAAGCTGAAAAACCGGTATTGCCGTTTCACCGCTTCCTCGTACGCGCGCATGATCAGATCCCGCCCGGCCAGCGCGCTGACCAGCATGATCAGCGTCGATTTCGGAAGGTGAAAATTGGTAATTAACGCGTCGACAGCCTGAAACGTAAATCCCGGATAAATAAAAATATCCGTCCAGCCGGAACCCGCTTCGACTTTTCCGTTGCCCCGGAGCGCAGCCGTCTCCAGCGTCCGCGCGGATGTGGTCCCGACCGCCACGACTCTCCCGCCGCGTTCCCGCGTCTGTTGAATGCGGTCTGCGGTTTCCCGCGTGATGTGATAGTATTCGGAATGCATCGCATGGTCTTCGACTCTGTCGACGGTTACCGGGCGAAAGGTACCCAGACCGACATGCAAGGTGACGTACGTCAGCCCGATGCCTCCGGCCTCCAATTCGCGCAAATAGGCATCGGTAAAGTGCAGTCCCGCCGTCGGAGCAGCCACCGAACCTTCATGCCTGGCATAGACCGTTTGATATCTTTCGCGGTCGGGCAGTTGTTCTTTGATATACGGGGGCAGCGGCATGTGGCCGATTTGATCGAGCAATTCGCCAAAAATCCCGTCATACCGGAAATGCAAAACACGGCTGCCCATCTCCCGCTCCTCTTCAACGTCCGCCCTCATCAGGGGTTTCCCGCCGCCCGGTGCTTCGTGAGAAGCATAAAAAAGAACGGTCGTCCCCCGCCTGATCCGCTTGGCAGGCTTGGCCAAAACTTCCCAACGGTCATTTCCCAGGTTTTTCAAGAGCAGCACTTCCACCCTGGCGCCCGTATCTGCCTTCACTCCGTACAACCGAGCCGGAATCACGCGGGTGTCGTTCAGCACCAGCAAGTCGCCGGGATTCAAAAAACGATGCAGTTGTTCAAACTGATAGTGACCGATTTCCCCCGTCCGCCGGTTTAACGTCAGCAATCGCGATTCGCTCCGGTTCGGCAACGGCGTTTGTGCGATCAAATGTTCAGGGAGGTGATAATCAAACCAATCGACGTTCATTTATTCCACCTTGACTATGTTAATACCCGCATAATAGTGTTGCAGAATTTGCCGGAAGTCATACCCGGATTCGGCCAGCGACTTGGCGCCCCATTGGGACATGCCCAGACCGTGCCCGTTCCCGGTGCCGCGAAACGTAAACTGCAATCCGGCGGTGACTTCCCTCGCCTGACCTTTCCCGTTCAGAATCAACGGCCCGTTTTGAAGCGGAGCGGGAGCATCCGCATTATTGGCGGTAACGGCATACACCGGATCTTCACGGGAGACGGTGCGAACCGACCCATCCGCACCGAGTATAGTATATCCGCCAGTGGCCACGATTTCAAATTTCGTGCTGGGAAGGCCCCCGAATACGCGGCGCAGCGCATCGGGGTATTCCACCTCGATCGTCTGGCCGTTCGCTTTCATCTCGGTCACTCTTCCCGATGGCCCGCGCTTCGTAATCTCGAGCGAATGCAGGGGACCTTCAATACGGTTCCCGGCGCCCTCATTGATCATTCGCAACAACGTGTCCGGATCGTATGGGCCGGCCACCCAGGAATAAGCGTTGGACTCGGGCACCTGTTCGAGCGACAACAAACGGTCTCCGGGATTCACCTGGGCGATGGGAGGGCTCGTCTGATTGTCCGCCTTGGGAGCAGGGCGGACATTCACACGAGCGGCTGTCGGCTCGACATACGGCAGGCCGGCTTCATTGATTTCACCCGTTTCCCGAAGGTAATCGGAAGTTACGTATCCGGTCCGGCCATCCGGCAACATGACGCGGTGCCATAATGGCCGGTTTTCGGCAGGTTGGCTGTCGGGACTCGGCACACTTTTCAAATAGGGCGCCGGATATCCGAAAACCTCCGAAGGATCGGCCGTTTGTCCGCCCGCATTGGCGGAAAACAAAGGCTCAATCAGCCCTTCGCTGCCGGCCAGAACCAGCCCTTCCGTCGCCTTGACAGCCTCTATGCTTTCCGGAACTTCCGCATCCATTCCGTAGTAAGCCTGATCGGCAACCGAATCGGAAACGTGGGCGATTCCGTATTTCATTCCCTGCTTCAAGGCGAACGTCCGGGCGGCCACCGCCTGCGCTTTCTGGGCCTCGGCAGGCCATCCTTTCCCCATTTCGGCGCTTACGACAGAATACAAATATTGCTCAAAATCCACTTCGTTGATGACGGCAAGATGATCCCGCAGTTTGCCAAGCTCCACATTTCCCCGGAACGTGCGTCCGTTTCGTTCCGCCACTTTGAGGCCGGCTTCCGGATTTAAGGGCGAAATCCACAAGGGGTGTTCCGTTTGGAAAAAGTAGTGGCCTATGGCGGCGGTCCCGCCGTCTTCCGCCTTGACGACCGCTTCCCTCAGGAGCAAATAAGACGCATTCGGATCCGGCATGTTCATGGGGGTTTGCGGCAACAACGCTTCTGCCTGTTTTTGAAGCATGGCCAGTTCTTCCTCATTCTCCGCACCGCCGATCCATACGGCATAGGCGGTCGTGCCGTTTTCTTGTGTGACATATGCCAAATTTGCGGCAACCCCCGCTTCCCGGACTGCGGCCAACCGGCGCAACGCTTCGCTTTCCGAAACGTAAGTCCCGGCGCTGACATAGTGCGGCCCCACAAGCCGGGGGTCGGCTTTCCCTTCCGCCGCCTCCCGGACCGCTTGCTGCAGTTTTTCAAGCGCGCTTTCCGCGGCCGCGGCGCTCGGATAAGGTCCGGAGAACACCTCGTAAACTTGCCGGCCGTTTGCCGTTTGCCGGAAAATGTGGCCTTGCTGCCTGAGATCCGCCAATTTGCCGACAGCGGTTTGCGCCTCGCCCAAATCTTCGGTTTCAAACCAGCGGATCATGGGCTGATCCAGACTGAACCGCGCAGATTGTCCCGGATCCCACGCCAGCATGGGATAGACTTCATTTTGCTTTTTGAGTCCCAACCGGAATCCTTGTTCCGAAGACAAAGTGATCTGCGGCGCCGTATTTTTGTATTTATCGGAATCAATAAATAAGGCAACACGGATACGCTCCAATTTGTCTGCAATCGCATTGTCCGCATCCGCAGCATACGCATCCATGGGACCGAAACCGGAAGCCAGTGCGAATATGGCCGACAGCGTCCAGATCCCCGCCTTCCGGATGAAGCGGAGAAACCAACCTGTCCGTTTATTTTTTTCCGTCATGATTCCCCTCCTTGTTCCCCGGACGGATGATCTTGCACAGAAGGATGATCTTGTGGCACGGGCAATCCCAGATGCCGGTACGCAAGCGGAGTGACGACGCGCCCGCGGGGCGTCCGCTGCAGAAAACCTATCTGCAACAAATACGGCTCATATACGTCTTCGATCGTCTGGCTTTCTTCTCCGATCGTGGCCGCGATGGTATCGAGGCCGACAGGCCCTCCCCCGAAATGGTGAATAATCGCCTTCAACATTTTATGATCAATATGATCGAGTCCCAGGTCGTCCACCTGAATCAGTTGCAAGGCGGTCCGCGCCAGTTCGGGGGTGATGATGCCGTCTCCGCGCACCTGGGCGAAATCCCGGACCCGGCGCAACAGCCTGTTGGCTATGCGCGGCGTGCCGCGGGAACGCATGCCGATCTCTCTGGCGGCCTCGCCCACGATCTGCACTTGCAAAATGTCGGCGGCACGGGTGACGATGTACGTCAGTTCTTCAACCGAATAAAATTCCAAACGGGTCACGACTCCGAAACGGTCACGCAGCGGGGCAGACAACAGACCCGCCCGGGTCGTTGCCCCGATCAGGGTAAACGCGGGCAGATCGAGGCGGATCGAACGCGCGCTCGGCCCTTTGCCAATGATGATATCGAGGGCGAAATCTTCCATGGCGGGATAGAGCACTTCTTCAACTGTCCGGTGAAGCCGGTGAATTTCATCAATGAACAGCACATCCCCCTCCTGCAGATTGGTCAAAATCGCCGCCAAATCTCCCGGCCTCTCGATAGCCGGTCCCGACGTGGTGCGGATGTTGACCCCCAACTCGTTGGCAATGATGTTGGACAGCGTCGTTTTTCCAAGCCCCGGAGGACCGTACAACAGCACATGGTCGAGCGCTTCTTTGCGCATTTTGGCCGCTTCGATGTATATTTTCAAATTCTCCTTGGCCTGCGTCTGGCCTATGTATTCCGAAAGGTAACGCGGCCGCAGACTGTATTCGGCGGATTGATCCTCCATCATTAAATGTGCGGATATTATGCGTTCCTCCATAAGCACCTCCTAGGTTTTGTACAGCACCTTAAGCGCCAGCTTCAGCAAATCGTCAACGGTTGCGCCCTCCCGCTCCTGCGACTGTACATCCGTTCTCGCTCTTTCCGCTTCCGCTTCGGAAAATCCCAGCGCAAGAAGCGCCAGTTTCACCTCGGCCCAATTCCCGCCGTTGTGCTGTAAATCGTGCCCGTCCCGCGCGATCGCGGACAATGCCGCCGAGTCTCCCGACGGCATCGGCGCCAGTTTGTCCTTCAGGTCGAAAACGATGCGCTGTGCGGTTTTTTTGCCGATCCCCGGCAGACGGGTCAGAAAACCGATATCCTCATTGCGGATCGCCGTAATGACGGCTTCCGGAGTCCCGCCGGACAATATGCCGATCGCCACCTTCGGACCGATCCCGCTGACTTCCAACAGGCGGCGGAAAAGCATCTGTTCGTCGCGCGTCGAAAAACCGTACAGCAAAATCGCGTCCTCCCGCACATGATGATGGATGTACAGGATGGTATCTTCGTTTTCTTTATTGGGCAAAGCAAACGGGTTGGCGCAAAACACCCGGTAACCGACGCCATGGACTTCAATAACCACATGGTCCGTTTCGCGGTGAACGATCCGTCCTCTCAAAAAATCTATCATTGCCTGTATACCCCGTACAATTTTTGCTTCAATCCGGACGAATGGACGTGACAAATCGCCACCGCCAGCGCGTCGGCAACGTCGTCCGGTTTCGGTATTTCCTGTAATTGCAGCAACATCCGCACCATCTCCTGAACTTGCCGTTTCTCCGCTTTGCCATACCCGACAATCGCCTGTTTGACTTGCAAAGGCGTATATTCCTCGATGGGCAGCCCTTTCTGCACCGCCGCCAGCATGAGCACGCCCCGCGCTTGTCCGACAGTCAGCGCGGTCGTCACATTGCGGTTAAAAAACAGTTTCTCCAGGGCGACCGCATCGGGTTTATACTTGTCTATCAACTGATGGAACGAATCATAGATTTGTTGCAAACGAACAGAGGGATCCGTATGGGCTTCCGTCCGGATGCATCCATATTGGACCGGTCTCAGCCGATTCCCGTGCCGGTCGATAAAACCAAAACCTACTATCGCAATTCCCGGATCAATGCCCAGTATTCGCAAACTTCGTCCACTCCTCTTTTGATATAAAACTATAACTATATAAAACGGTTTGGTGTGATCCTTTGTCAAAAACATTAGGGAGCGAACATTTTTTCTGATTCCGCATTCACATTATAACAGAAATTCCCGTTGATCTCATCTCAAACGCTTCGGTCATTATCCAAATCAATGATCCGAATAAAACGAAAAAACAGCCGCGGAAGTAATCCGGGACTGTCGACAAACTTATCAAACTATCGACAAACTTATCAACCTTATCATGGAGACTGTCGAATTATTGCGCAAAATCGTCAGATCGTGGCGGCGGTGAAACCTTTGGAAGACCGCTTAAGAAAAATAGCGGCAGAAAAATAAATGTTTGCCTTCCGGCGGGTTTGAAAGGATGGGGATCCGGTCTTCACTTGAAGTCGACACCTAACCCAACGAATCGTACAATCGTTATTTGGTCAATTTCCCCTTATTTCCCGATGTAAGGAACTGAGAAGACGCTATTTGCCCCATTCACTCCCCAAAATACGTAAATGGGTGCCAATAGCGTTATCTGGATTCGTAAAAAATGGAAAAACGGCATTTTGAAAGGAATAACGTTACAGAAATTCGTTACAGAAATTCGTTACAGAGATTCTTTACGAAGCGGGTTGCGAAAGTCGGCCGCCGGGTCTTTCCGATCGGAATCCCCATCCCTTAGGTAGTGCAGCATAAGGTCTGTCCGACGAAAGGGTTCCGATGAATTTTTCAATTCTTCATTTGTTGTGGAACCGGAACATGGGAAGATGCCGAAGAAACGACTTTGATACGAACAGAAAGTGAAGGATCCTTCCGGCGAGTTTTGGAGGCTGAGCATGGGGATTCCGTTCTTCAACTTAAGTTGACACCGGGAAATCGGAATAAACTTTGCGGTAATTTCCCGGTGCCCGATGCCCAAGTCGGTCGCCGGGTCTTTTCGACAGGAATCCCCATCTCCTAGGCAGTAAATCAGGGACTGGAATGGAAAACAAGATGTTTGAGGTTTAGTAAGGCAACATTCACGTAAAGCCGTATATTTTTGCACCATCAACAGCGAATCGACAGCCTCCAGCGATCATTTATTTTTACTCTTGGTGCAACACTTTTTCGGTCTCTTCGACCGCATAATCGCTAAATGTGGAAAGTACGCTGTTGTACTCGGCCAGATCGGTGACGCGAATCCCTTTTTTCAGCTGCTGTACCGTTTCCGGCGGCAAACTGCTCTCCAGATAACGCACGTTCAGTTGAAAAAAGGTCCGAATGACGTGATCTTCTTGCGGCAATCCGTCAAACAAGGATAAGTTCCCTTCCGCATCAATGCCAAAATAGGCATTGTCCTTGCATTGCGGAGACAAGTCATCCACCATTTCCGTAAACGTGATGGAACCGTCGTCGGACATGGCGATTAGCGCTTGCGGGTGTTCCTCATGAAGCCGCAAAATTTCGGCGCTGTTCAATTCTCCAAGTTGCCGGATTTCTTCACCGCACACATAAGTGATCTCCATAACGACCGGATATTTCCCGGGACTGTTTTGTATACGGCGGAGAATCTCTTCTTGGGGATCGGAGGAACCGGACTCCGCATATGGACTGAATACGGTGTGATCCGCAAGAGGGTTTTCCGTATCGGCGGTTGCCATGGGAGATTGGCGGGATTGCCATTGCTGTCCGATAACCGCTGCGGCGATGACCAGAAATAACCATGTGGCGAGCAACAGCCAGCGGCGCTTCCGGCGCAAAAGTCTTTTCAGTTCCTTGAAAATGTGGAAGTGAAACACGATAATCCCCTTCTGTCAATATGATTTCCCATATTTTTTCCATTCATAAAGGGAATTATACGCATTTCACTGTCGAATCGCCTATATGCCCAGCCAGGGTTGGTTTACCGCATTCCGCGGCTTGCCTGCGCTCTTTCTCTTTCGCCTCCACGACGCTTCATTCGCTCGATTACCTGATTTCTTTTTGCCGCTTGCCGAACTTTGCCTGTAAGATTCGCCGTGAATTTCCAAAGTCCCTTCTTCCTTTCCGGGTTGGTCTTGCGATCCGTCGTCCTGATTTCTCTTATGGGCGGCCGCTCCCGGTGCCATCGGATTTTCTGCGGGAGGGTAATATGGACCGTACGGCGCCGCGTAAGCCGGCATGGTGAGAGGAGCGACCGGATAGAACGGCATCACCGGCGGACAAAAGTCGAAAGAAGGTACCGGCGGTATCGGCGGAAAAGGCGGAAACGGCGAAAACAGCGGATACGGCAAACAGGGCTCACCGGGATAAACCGACGGGGCAACCATTCCGCCGCCGCAGCCGCAAGGTTCTTTGTAATAAGGGGATACGGCCGGATACGGTTCCTTGCCGATCGGCATCGCTGCCAGCGGTGACACCGGCGGAATGTTCGCAAACGGGGACACCGGCGGAATATTCGCAAACGGTGATACCGGCGGAATGTTCGCAAACGGCGACACCGGCGGGATATTCGCAAACGGCGACACCGGCGGAATATTCGCAAACGGTGATACCGGCGGAATATTCGCAAACGGAGACACCGGCGGGATATTCGCAAACGGAGACACCGGCGGAATATTCGCAAACGGCGACACCGGCGGAACGTTCGCAAACGGAGACACCGGCGGAACGTTCGCAAACGGAGACACCGGCGGAACGTTCGCCAGCGGCGACACCGACGGAATATTCACAAACGGAGAAATATTCCCTGGCGTATACGGCATTGGAATATTCCCTGCCGGCAACATTTCCGGCTTGTAATCCTTCGAAGTCCCCTTCGGGATATTCATCGCCGCAGAGGCCGGCGTTTGTATGTTCTCCGCCGGGCCCAGGCCGGGGTAGATGGAACTCGGCATGGCCGTATGCGAAGGCGAAGGGATATTCGCATGGGGACCCGGCCACGGAAAAGCGGCGTCCGTCCCGTAAGACGGGAAATCTCCAGCCTCGATCGCCGGTACCTTGTACGGCGCGAATAAATCTTCGCTCTTGTCATCCGGAAAATGCCCCGGAGCAGGTTTGTATTCCGAAAATTCTTTCTTATCTTCGAACATCTTCGGCAAACTGTATTGGGGGAAGTCAAATTTTTCCTCTTCTTTTATTTCCGATTTGAATTTTTCTTTTTCCGCCACTTCATATTTTTCCGGTTTTTCCGCCGGTTCTTCCTTCTTTTCCTCCAGCGGAAGCACTTCCGGAAGCTTTTCCGGTTTCTCCTCCTTTACTTCCTCCAGGGGAGCGATTTCAGGGAGTTCAGGCACATGTTCCTTCATGATCGGGGCGGTCAACGCTTTTTTTGGCGGCCCTTGCTCCCATGAGGACGGCTCCTGCACCGTTTCCTTCTTCGGAATGTAGACGGTCTCCCCGGTAAGCAGCACATTCGGATTTTTCAGCTGAGGATTCGCTTTAATGACCGCTTCCAACGAAACTCCATGCGCCTTGGCCAGTTTCCACAGCGTATCTCCTTGTTTCACAACGTGTTTGTAAGCATATGTGCTTTCCGGCAGTTCCACAACAACGGGAGGGGTAGGTATTTTGACCTTCATCCCCACATCGATTTTGTCAGGATCGGTGATCTGCGGATTGAATTCAATGATTTTTTCTAAATCGACGTTATACTTTTTCGACAACTCGTATAACGTATCACCTTTTTTGACGACATGAATCTTCACTCATAAAACCTCCTTAAATTCTTCCGGGGGAACCGTGCAGGTTGATTCTCCCTTCACTTCCCGCCGGAAGACAGATGACGGCGCCCGGGCAAACATAAACCGTCCGTTCCGCAAAAAGGGGCAGAACACAAGATACCGGATGTTCTTCCGGCCCTCCATGCGAATTGACAATACATCTTATGCAAAATATGGGCATTTGACATCCAAAAAACAAAAAAAATGGGTCTCCCCATCCGTCAAATGCAAACGTCCATTGTAAATGTCAAATGTTCACGTCAAATGTAAACGTCAAACCAAACCCCGCGAACAAAACGCTTTTACACTTCCGTCTCCCTATTTCCGCCATTGCACATGTCAAACCGCCCCGCTTGAACCGCCCTGTCCAGCCGGCAAAAAAAACTCCGGCACCACTGTTGTGGCGGTCCGGAGGTTTTTCAAACAAACCATCAAGATTGATTTATTCGTTCCCTTATATCTTTACGCCATCCTTTTCCACGATACTGCGGAATTCTTTAAGCAGATGCGTAGTAATCGGTCCCGCTTTGCCTTCTCCGATGATGCGACCGTCGACTTCGCGCACGGCAATGACTTCTGCCGCCGTACCGGTAAAGAAAACTTCATCGGCAACATAGACATCATGCAATGTGAACGGTTCTTCTTTTACGGGATATCCGACCCGATTGCAAATTTCGATGATCGCCCGGCGGGTGATGCCTTCCAAAGCTCCCAGATAACAGGGCGGCGTATAAACGGCGCCTCTTTTTACAATAAAAATGTTATCCGAAGAACCTTCCACCACATAGCCCTGCGGGTTCAGCATGATCGCTTCGCCCACGCCGGCGAGGTTTGCCTGAATTTTTGTCAGAATGTTATTCAAATAGTTCAAAGATTTGATTTTCGCATTCAGCGCGTCCGGTATGTTCCGCCGCGTGGAGACGCTGATCGTTTTCAACCCGTTGAGATAGGCTTCTTCCGGATAAATCGACAGTTTTTCCACAATGATGACGACGTTCGCTTTGGGAGAGCGCCGGGGATCAAGGCCGAGGTCCCCCGGACCCCGCGATACGATCAACCGGATATAACCGTCCCGCAGCCCGTTGCGACGTATCGTTTCCACCAACGCTTGCTGCATTTCATCATAACCGAGCGGGATGTCCAGCATGATCGATTTGGAGGAATCGTACAAACGGTCCAAATGTTCCTTGCATTTAAAAATATTGCCGTTATAAATGCGGATCCCTTCAAATATGCCGTCCCCGTACAAAAAACCGTGATCGTACACCGATATTTTCGCGTCTTCTTTGCTTACAAATTCTCCATTCAGATAAATTGTTTGCGACATCGCAAATCTGCACCTCCAAATGTGCTGCTTCAGCTTTTTGGTTAAGTGGGTTACGGTTCGTTCAGCGACCGAGATAATGGAACGTAACTTGGATATGATCCCATAATGCGCACCTGGCAACCGAGCGCCTTAATTTCCTCAATGGCTCCAGGCAGCAAAACGGAATTCAATGAAGCTTCCACCTCGATATAAAAATAGTAGCTACCCAGTTTCTTGCGGGTGGGCCGGGATTCAATTTTCGACAAATTAAGGCGTCGCCAGGCGAAAGCTGACAGCACCTGATGCAGTGCCCCCGGGAAATCTTCGGGCAGCGTAACCAGCACGGACGTTTTGTATTGGTTCGTTTCCTTCAAAGGCGGAGGATCGTGGCCGACAAGAACGAAACGGGTGTAATTATTGGGGTTGTCCTGAATTTTGGCGGCCAAAACATTCAATCCATACAGCCTGGCGGCTATGTACGGGCCAATCGCGGCGACTTGCGGATCCCGCAACTCGTTAACCAGCCGCACGCCTTCGGCTGTCGATCCGGCTTGTTCGATTTCCGCTTGAGGCAACCGTTCGCGCAAAAACTGGCGGCATTGGGCAACCGCCACAGGATGGGAAAGGATTTTCCGGATATGGGAAAAATCGGTTTCGCGTTCCGCTGTGGCAGCGTTCCGTGAAAATCCGATCAGATTCATGTCGACCGGATGAACCCAGTCAGCCTGAATCGGCAGGTCGACTTCATGGACCAGCCAATCCAGATGTAAACTGACCGACCCTTCAATGGTGTTTTCCACCGGAACGACGCTCAAGTCGGTTTCCCCGTTCACTGTGGACATAAACACATCGGAAATGAGATTGTACGGCACATAGGTTACCGGGGTATCCCCAAAAAAACTTTTGGCCGATTCCTCCGAAAAAGTTCCGGGAGGGCCCAAGTACGCTATCCGTTTCATGCCCGGACTTCTCCTTTGATATTTTCGATAAATGTACACCTTTCGTCGAACGGTGTCAATACCTGCGCTCCTTCCCGAGCCGGTTTCAACCGCATAATATTCGCGCGGATTCCTTCTTTGCGCAGCCGGTCCGCAAGAAATTCCGACAATTCCGCGATCCGCCCTTCTCCCCTTTCCACCAAAGCCAGCAACGTCGGCCCCGCTCCGCTGAGCGCCATTCCGAGCGCACCGTGCGCGGCCGCTTCCCGGAATATTTGCTCCATTCCCGGAATGAGTTGCGCCCGGTACGGCTGATGAAGCGCATCTTTCATGGCATGGCGGACGATTTCAAGGTTGCCTGTGCATAACGCGGCCACCAGCACGGAAGAATGCGAAACATTGAATACCGCATCTTTCAGCGGCACTTTCTTCGGCAGCACATGGCGCGCTTTTTCCGTCGAAAGCTTGAAATCGGGAATCGCCACAAGCACCTCCAGACGGTCGTCGGGATCGACCCGCACGCAATGCGCCCTGCCTATGCCGTCCCAGCACGACACGACAAGCCCGCCGAACAAAGAAGCCCCGACATTATCCGGATGTTTTTCCAGCCGGGTCGCGATCTGGAACAATTCGTCGCGCGTCAGACGCCCGCCGGACAGTTCGTTGGCCGCCACCAGCGCCCCGACGATGGCCGCGGCACTGCTGCCAAGCCCGCGGGTGAGCGGGATGTCGCTGTACATGGAAATATGAAGTTCGGAACGCGGGCATCCTGCTTCATCGAACACCATTTGCGCCACTTGGTAGACAAGGTTCGTCCGGTCAACGGGTACGCCTTCCATATTGTTTCCATAGAGGTGGATGGCCGTTTCCTGCGCCCATCCCATCTCTATCCAGGCGTACAGATTCAATGCCATACCGAGCGTATCGAAGCCCGGTCCGAGATTGGCCGTGCTGGCCGGAACTTTCACGCATACTTTCCGCTTTGTCATATGGTCACCTTAACTTTCAAGCTTGCGGATCGCATCCATTACGGCCTGTTCCGTGTCCGGCACGACCACCGGTTCGGATGGCACGCATTGAATGGCGATGTTCGGATCTTTCAGCCCGTGTCCGGTCAACACGCATACCACTTTTTCGCCGCCTTGGAAATACCTTTCGCGTTTCAGTTTCATGACGCCGGCCAAAGAAGCGGCGGATGCCGGTTCGGCAAATATTCCTTCTTTTGCGGCCATCGTCCGGTAAGCGTGCAGAATCTCTTCATCAGTCACATAGTTGATCTGGCCTCCGGATTCCCTGGCCGCGTTTACGGCGCCTTCCCAACTGGCCGGATTGCCAATGCGGATCGCCGTCGCCACAGTCTCCGGATTCGCTATCGGCTCTCCTTTGACAATCGCCATCGCGCCTTCGGCCTCGAAACCGATCATTTTGGGAAGGGAAGAAATTTTCCCTCTTTCGTGATATTCTTTAAACCCTTTCCAATAGGCGGTAATGTTGCCGGCGTTGCCAACGGGAATCGCCAAATAATCGGGAGCCTGGCCAAGCTGGTCGCATACTTCGAAGGCAGCTGTTTTCTGGCCTTCAATGCGGTACGGATTGACGGAGTTCACCAGCGTAATCGGATGTTTGGCCGTTATTTCGCGTACGATTTCCAAAGCCCGGTCGAAATTGCCCTCGATCGCGATAACCTTCGCCCCGTAGATGATGGCTTGCGCCAGTTTTCCCAGAGCGATGTTGTTGTTGGGTATGAGCACGATACAATTCAGGTTGCCTCGCGCGGCGTACGCCGCCGCGGCGGCCGAGGTGTTTCCGGTTGAGGCGCACATGATCGTCCGGCTGCCTTCCTCGATCGCCTTGGCGACAGCCATGACCATGCCGCGGTCTTTGAATGAACCGGTGGGATTCAAGCCTTCGTATTTAAAGTAAATGTCCAGATCCCATTCTTCCGACAGCTTTTCGGCACGCACAAGAGGAGTGTTTCCTTCCTGAAGCGTGATGAGGGGTGTTTTGTCCGTCACGGGCAGAAAATCTTTGTAAGTGTGCAAAAGCCCCATGTATCTCATTCAGTCGCGCATCTCCTTTTTGTCATTCAAACGTTCTGTACCCATCTTTCCTTTCTTTGTCACAGCCGGTCTGACTCGTATCGCGCATCAACCCTCCACACGGTATACCCCTTTGATTTCATGGATAACGTCCAACGATTTAAAATCATTCAGCACTTTTTTCATGCTTGCCAAATTGGCGTCATGAGTGATAATAATAAGCTCCGCCTTCGGGTTCGACGGATTGGGATGTTGCAGCACGGATTCCAGACTGACCTCGTGCCTTGAGAACACTTCTGATATTTTCGCCAAAACCCCTGCCCGATCCTCCACATGTAACAAAATAAAATTTTTATATGCAATCTGGTCGTCGGACTTGAGTATTTTTTCTTTGTACGGAATCATGACGTTCCGCCCGCACACGCCCATCCTGATGTTTTTCGATACGGCCACCAGGTCGGCTACGACCGATGCCGCCGTAGGGAGTTCGCCCGCTCCCGGACCGTAAAACATCGTTTCCCCCACCGCTTCCCCATAGACATAAACGGCATTGTACACCCCGCCAACGGTTGCCAGCGGATGGGTATCTTTCACCATCGTCGGCCCGACGCTGACGCTGATCTGGCCATCCCGACATTCGGCAATGCCGAGCAATTTGATCTGATAGCCAAGCTTTTTGCCGTATAAAATGTCCTCTTTCGTTACTTTCGTAATGCCTTGCACTGTAACATCGTCAAGGGACACGTCGGTATGAAAACCGAGCGATGCCAAGATCGCCATCTTGCGGGCGGCGTCCAGACCTTCCACATCGGACGTCGGATCGGCCTCGGCATACCCGAGCCTTTGGGCCTCTTTCAACACCTCCAGATAGTCCGCGCCTTCCTCGCTCATTTTGGTAAGAATATAGTTGGTTGTCCCGTTGACGATCCCCATAATTTTCGTGATCCGGTCGGAAGAAAAGCCGTTCGTCAACGTGCGGATGATCGGAATGCCTCCGGCCACGCTCGCCTCGTACATGACGTCGCAGCCCCGTTCGGCAGCCTTGGCCAAAATTTGCGAACCGTGCAAAGCCATCAAATCTTTATTCGCGGTGATGACCTGTTTTCCTTTGTCCAGACATTCCATGAGGTAAGTTTTTGTCTGTTCGACGCCCCCCATGACTTCGATGACGACATCGATATCGGGATCGTTAATAATATCCCATGGATCTTCTGTCAACAATTCCGGCGCCACCGCAATATTTCTTCTCTTGTTGCGGTCTCTCACCAAAATTTTTCCGATTTGTATCGGGCAACCGGCCCGCCGCCGCAAATCTTCCCGGTGTCCTTCGATGATGCGGACGACTCCCGTGCCAACCGTCCCCAACCCAAGCAATCCTACCTTGATCGGTTTCATCTCTCCAAACTCCTCCATGCGTCTCTCCAACCTCCTCCATGAGCTTTCCGCAGGGAAAACGACTTTGCCGGCAACCGGTTTATGCGTTCCGGAACGTTCGCGGAGCCGAAAAATCAAATTTCAACCGCGCCCGATCATCGAGGCGTTGCCGACCCCCTCCTGTTCACGCAAATCGTTCAGCAAGTCCGTTATATCGTTTCCCGTTCCCTGCGTTTCGACGGATATCACCACGTTGGCCATCCCCTGCAGCGGAATCGACTGGTGGATGGTTAATACGTTTCCTCCCCAACCGGCAATGACGGCCAACACTTTGGACAACAATCCGGTACGGTGTTCCAGATCCATCGAAATGGTGATGATCCGCTCCCGTTCCAGACGGCTTAACGGAAAAATCCCGTCTTTATATTTATAAAAAGCGCTGCGGCTTATGCCGACCAGTTCCACCGCCTCGTTCACCGTCCTGACTTTGCCCTGGGCCAGCAGCTCCTTGACCTGCATCGTTTTCAGGACCGCTTCGGGCAAAATGTCTTCCCGGACCAAATAAAATTGGTTATGGTTTGTAGCGCCTTCTTCCATACAATTCGTCCTCTCTCAAGAGACTATTGTATCCGTATAGCGGACATTATACAGGAAAGAACCCGGAAGGGCAATAGGTTCAGTCATTTTAGTTCGTGGCCGCTTTCCTTTTTCGCTTCCAGTTCGGCGATGCGGCGTCTCATCCGGCGAAGGTCCTCGACCAAAAGCCGTTTTTCCTCTTCGCTTTCCGGCTCCGGTTCCGTCATCCGTTGCGCAAGCCGCAGCTTCAGCTCCTTGATCTCATTCTCGCGGGATTGCTCCTCCGCGTTGGATCCATATATTCCGCGCTGCGCAGCATACTCATCGTACGTGCCGGGGAATACGGCGGCCTCTCCGTTGCCGAGAATAACCAGCTTGTTCGCAATTTTGCGGATCAAATAACGATCGTGCGACACAATGATGATCGCTCCCGGAAATTCCGCCAGCGCTTCTTCAACCCTTTCCCGGGTGTCGACGTCGAGATAGTTTGTCGGTTCATCCAACACAAGCAGATGAGCCCGGCTGAAGTAAAGTTTGAGAAAGGCGACGCGGCACTTTTCCCCCATGCTCAATTCGTCTATTGTTTTCAGCGCGTCCTCTCCGGAAAACAGAAAGCAGCCCAATATGGTTCTGGCGACAGACTGGGTCATATCCGGCAATTGGAGTAAACTCTCAAGGATCGTTTCCTCTTCCCGCAAATGATCCGGTTCCTGGGCAAAATAACCGGTTTTCAACGCATGATGACTGCGGATCGTCCCGGAAACCGGGGATAATTCGCCGACGATCAGTTTGAGCAAAGACGTTTTGCCCGCCCCGTTCGGACCAATGACGGCGATCCGGTCGCCCCGGTTGACAGACAAGTTCAAATTACGGAACAGCATGCCGCCTTCCGAATAAGCAAAACTGACCCGGTCAAGGGTTAGCAGAGTGGAAGAGGAAAACGGATCGGTTTCCAGGCGCATGTTTAATTGTTCGGGCTCGCGCGGTTTTTCCACCCGGTTTTTGTCCAGCCTTTCCAGAACGGCTTCTTTCGCTTTAAACCGCGACACATTTTTTTTCGCTTTCGACCTTAAGAAATCGTTCTGCCCCGCCGTCTGATGCGCCTTGTGAAACCACATCCGGTAACGCCGAATGCTCTCCAACAGCTCCTGCCGCGCTTGTTCCTGTTTTTTGTACAGCGCTTGCTGCGTTCTTAATTCCAGTTGCTTCCGATTGCGGTAAGCGGTGTAACCTCCCGTATATTTTGTGCAACCTTGCGGAGTCAACTCAATGATGGAATGGGCCGCCCGGTCAAGAAAATGCCGGTCGTGGGAAACAAACAATACGGCTCCGGGATAGTCTCTGATCCATTGCTCAAGCCAGTCCAGCGTCTCCCCGTCCAGATGGTTTGTCGGTTCGTCCAGCAATATGAATTTCGCTTCTCCCGCCATCAACCGGGCGATCTGGGCCCTCGTTTTTTGACCGCCGCTCAATTGGCCGAAAGGTAGTTTCCATAAGGAGGGCTCCAGTTTTACACGCTGCAGGCTTTTTTCCACACGGATTTCCCAATCGTATCCCCCGAGCTGCAAATAACGTTCATAGGCCTCACTGTACTTTTCCAACGCATCATCCGGCACCTGCGGTCTTGCCCCTCCCAAAAGTCCGGCATGAACTTCCAGGGCTTTTTGCCGTTGCTCCAGCGTCTGTTTGGCGTCATACAAGTCGGGGCAACCGGATTGCACAAATTCCAAAACCGACTGGGTGCCGGGAGGGTATGCCGGTTGGTCCAAATACCCCCACTCGTTTAGCGGCAAAAACCTCTGTATCGTTCCTCCGTCCAAAGCCACTCTGCCGGCCATAGCGTGAAGCAGCGTCGTTTTGCCGCAGCCGTTGCGGCCAAACAGCGCCACATGTTCACCTTCGGATATATCAAAAGAAACGTTATGGAAAAGCCGTTTGCCATTCCATTCTTTACAAGCATCAACGACTTTGCATACAAACATAGTTATCCCTCCGTATCCTGGTATGGGGCTTAAACCCGCCCTCCCGGTCAAAAAACAAAAACCGCAAACCGAATGCTTGCGGACGGATACGGAGGTTGGAAGGCAGGGCAAAAGGGACGAAAGAAGCGCAGAGCCGACTCTCCCGCACCTTTTCCTATATCCTCAAGAAGGCGCACGTATCCTGTCCGCTTCACCGTCGCCGGTGAAATCGGCTTGCCGCTTTCCGCAAGTTTACACAGGATCCGTGTTATTGCCTCATCGTTCAACCGATACCTCCGAAATCATCTTTTGTTTTGTTTATTATACCACATGCGCGAGGCGAGAGGGGAAACAAATGGGGAGGCCTTGCCGGCCAATCCTGCTCTCGCAAACCATAAAGGGCATCGTCAACGCTATTCTTTCTCCACGAACTCGAACTCATAATCGCCAATCCGGATCGTTTGTCCGTCCCGCGCACCGAGCTTGCGAAGTTGTTCATCGATTCCCATCCTGCGCAGGATGCGGGCAAAGCGAAGGACAGCTTCGTGCGAACCAAAATTGGTGCGTTTTATCAATTTTTCAATGCCGGGACTTTCGATGACGAACGTATCGTTCTCGCGGCGGATCGTGAATTCGTTCCTGTCTTCCTTTTGCAACTTGTACACCTTGCGGTCCTCAACACCGGCGACCTGTTCAATCAGCGGCGTTTCCGGTATGCTTTCCAACATCTCCATCACCCGAAACAAAAGTTCGCGGATCCCTTGGCCGGTTACCGCCGAAATCGGAAACACCTCCGGAACCGCAGAACCGCCTTCGGACAAACCTTCCTTGAGAAGCTGTTCCCGGAAGCGTTGAAGATGACCGGCGGCTTCAGGGATATCCATCTTGTTGGCGGCAACGATTTGCGGCCGTTCTGCCAGCCGGGGATTATACAGTTTTAATTCTTCATTGATTTTCAGCCAGTCTTCATACGGGTCGCGGCCCTCCGATCCGGACATGTCCACAACATGGACAATGATGCGCGTCCTTTCGATGTGGCGCAAAAAATCGTGGCCAAGGCCAACCCCCTGATGGGCGCCCTCGATCAGCCCGGGCAAATCGGCCATGACGAAACTGCGCCCGTCCTCGATATTGACTACGCCAAGATTGGGCGAGAGCGTGGTAAAATGATACGCGCCGATTTTCGGGCGGGCTTTGGAGACGACCGACAAAAGCGTCGATTTTCCGACGCTGGGAAAGCCGACCAGTCCGACATCCGCCATGACTTTCAGCTCCAGAACAATCCACCGCTCTTGCCCTTCTTCGCCGTTTTCGGCGATGTACGGAGCCGGGTTGCTCGGCGTGGCGAAGCGGATGTTTCCGCGTCCGCCGCGTCCGCCGCGGGCCACAACCACTTCCTGGCCATGACGGGTCAGATCGGCGATCACTTCCCCGGTATCGTCGTCGATAACTAGCGTGCCCGGAGGCACCCTCACGATCAAATCGTCGGCGTTTGCCCCATGCTGACCCTTGTTTCTCCCGTTTTCCCCGCGGGGAGCTTTGAAATGCTTCTGATAACGAAAATCCATCAAGGTCCTCAGACCCTCGTCAACCCGGAACACGACGTCGCCGCCTTTTCCGCCATCCCCGCCCGCCGGGCCGCCTTCCGGAACATACTTCTCCCTGCGAAAAGCGATAATTCCGTTGCCGCCGTCTCCGGCTTTTACGTATATTTTGGCTTTGTCTACAAACATCATTCCACCTCTTTACGGTAGTGGGCACGGTTAGTGGGCGGCTCGGAAAGGCGCATATACCGCAACCGATGCCTTTTTCTTGTCATACTCCTGTTTGTGCAATGAGACATCCAGCGCATGTTTAAAAAGGAGATCCTTGACTGATTTTTTAAGCGAGACGTCATCGGCCAGTTCTCCGGAAAAACTGAAATCAAACAACAAGCCTTCCCCCTCCCTTGCAATCGTCAGGCAAAGCGCGTTGGCTTCCATGCCGGTAGGATCGGCATGCTTCTCGAATGTGAGAATCATCTGTTGCATAAGTCCCGCTACCCGCTCCTCCCGGACCGGCAACGTCTTCAAATCGATTTCTTCCGTGATTCTCACTTCCAATTTCATCGCCTGTTGCCGCGTCTGGTACCAAAACAAAAAAGCGACCAGGGACGGCACACCGAGTCTGGACAAAAAACTTTCCTGTTGCGCCTTCATCTTTATTTTTTCCAGCGCAGCTTTAAGTTTTTCAAATTTCTGCAATTGTATGTATCCGTATAATACCTGAAGCTCGTTCATCCACTGGTGGCGGATATGGTTCATGATTTGCACAAAATCACGCTCGTCGGATTCCTGCTTTTGTTTTTGCCATTTCAAAGTACGGCATTTGAACGCATGCTCCCCGAACCGGGCAGCCGCATAACCCGAGACGATCACCACTCCGCCGAATATAAGGCGGTATATCCAATCCAAAGAAAAGACAACCAAGATGACCAGGCCAATGAACTGGACTGCCCATGCAATGATCGCCGCCCATTTCCACACTTCCATCCGATCTCCCCGTTTACGAGTAGATTTTGATTTTTATAGCGATTTTTGATTTTATAGTCATCTTTTCAGTATACCATAATCCCGCCGGAAAATGTCCGGAATCTCAAAAAAAGCCCTGGCGATACTTTTTCGCCAGAGCTGCTGTATGTCCAAGATTCGCAATCGAAAACTATCGCTCACTTTACGCTTCTGCCGCAACCGGTTCACTTTCCAGCGGGTAGACGCTGACCTTCTTGCGGTCGCGTCCCCAACGTTCAAATTTGACCACGCCTTCCACTTTCGCAAAAAGGGTGTCGTCCGATCCGATTCCTACGTTATTGCCCGGATGAATTTTCGTCCCGCGTTGCCGGACCAATATGCTGCCCGCAGTAACGAATTGGCCGTCCGCCCGTTTTACGCCAAGCCGTTTGGAAATACTGTCGCGGCCGTTCTTCGTGGAACCTACCCCTTTTTTCGAAGCGAACAATTGCAGATTCAATTGAAGCATGTCCATTCACCTCCATGAGATTTCGTCCATAAATTTTTGATTGTACGCATTGAATGCAGTATGCATGTTATGCAGTATGCAGCCGGCCGGCGGCCGACGTTGACACCGGAAAATCGCCGCCAAAGCCTGATCCCGAACAACGAATCTGTCTTTTACGTGCGATTCGGCTGATCCTTTTACGGCTCGGCTTTTTTTCGGCTTGGCTTCTTTACGGCTCGGCCGTTTCTTTGACGACGACAAAATCGCCGTACGACTGTTCAATCGTCCGCAGCATGATCAGCATCGACTCCAGGATCAATCCGATCCGTTCCTTCTGCCTTTCTTCCAGTTCGGCAGGAACCGCCGCTTCCAGATACCCGCTTTCCATCCGGTTGGGCAATACGACACCCGTCAATGCTTCCACCGAGTTGATGGAACCGACCGTAACGGCGGAAACGCCGGCACAAACGATATCTTTGCCCGGTTCATCGTAATTCGCGTGGCCGGATACCTTAAAACCGCGAATCGAACGGTCGGAGGCGCGGCGGATCATGATTTCAATCATCGTCTTTTACCCGCTTACGCCTGAATGTTTTCGATAACGACTTTGGTGTAAGGCTGACGATGGCCTTGCTTGCGGCGGTAATTTTTTTTCGGCTTATATTTGAACACAACCACCTTGCGGCCTTTGCCGTGCTCTTTCACTTTGGCCGATACGGAAGCGCCGGACACGACGGGGTCGCCGAGCTTCAGCCCGCCTTCGCCGGATACGGCCAATACACGGTCAAAAGTTACAGTATCGCCTACGTTGGCGTTCAATTTCTCAATGTAAATCGTATCGCCCTTTTGGACTTTATATTGTTTTCCGCCCGTTTCAATAATTGCGTACATTGTTGCACCTCCTCATGTCTTAGACTCGCCAACACCCAAGGTGACCGCGGCGCTGGGCGGCACAAACGGCCGCGACAAGCAAAAATGCCGCGATGCTTATACCCGGTTTGAGCGGTTGCAGCATGAATCGCTGCAACATACTAGGATATAATACCACATCCGGCGATGGAAGGCAACGAGCATCTGTTCACAGTCAGTGTCAATCCTATGTGGGCACGTTCTATAGGGCTGTCTTCCAGGAAATCAGCCACCATATATTTTTGGTTGCGTTTTCATGTTTTTTTCTTTCTTCAGCGTCTTATGTACCCGTTTCATTTTTACAAAATTCTTCCACTTAGAGCTTTTAACGCTTCCCCCAGCGGCCTTGCTTTGTCTCGTCCGTGCAGGATCGGTAACGTCCCGTTC
>Ga0207866_1000253_pt1 | contig 82919 bp, 76 predicted proteins | sample HigsolmetaAR203D_FD_184835 | JGI IMG/M metagenome (GOLD analysis project Ga0207866, IMG submission 184835) | Ionic liquid and high solid enriched microbial communities from the Joint BioEnergy Institute, USA - AR20-3-D (SPAdes) (version 2) ...
CTGCGCGGGGTCAAGACGCTCGCGGTGCGCATGGACCGGCACTGCGACAACGCCGAGCGCGTGGTGGAGATGCTCTGCTCACACCCGAAGGTGACCCAGGTCTACTACCCGGGCCTGCCCACCCACCCCGGCCACGAGGTCGCGGCGAAGCAGATGCGCCGGTTCGGCGGCATGGTGTCGTTCCGCGTGGCCGGCGGCGAGGAGGCGGCGGTGCGGGTGTGCGACCGCGCCAGGCTGTTCACCCTGGGCGAGTCGCTCGGCGGCGTGGAGTCGCTGATCGAGCACCCCGGCCGGATGACCCACCAGTCGGTGGCGGGCTCCCCGCTCGAGGTGCCCGGCGACCTGGTGCGCCTCTCGGTCGGCATCGAGTCGGTCGACGACCTGCTCGCCGACCTCACCGAGGCGCTTCGCTGAGACCCCGGGACGCTCCGGCGTGGCGGGCGCAGGCCCGGTCGCGGGCCCGCCGCCCGCGGCCGGGACTACGCCTGCGGCGGGCTGCCCCAGACCATGAGCACGAGGATCACGAGCCAGATCAACGCGACGAGGCCGCCGAGCGCGGCGATCCGCCCGGTCTGCGCCTTCGCGTCATCCTCCGGCGAGTCGTTCGACAGCACCCGTACCGCGGTGGCCTGGTCCCGGTCGATGACCACCAGCAGCACCAGGCTGACGATGAACAGCGTCATCGACACCGACATGTACGGCGCGCCGAGGAAGCCGCGACCGAGCAGCGCGCCGAACACGAAGACGCCGACGGTGAGCACGCCGAAGATCCGCGTGCCGCGGTGCAGGTAGCGCACCACCTCGACGTTCCGCTGCCGGATGTACCGGGGCGTGGCCCCGGTGAACGCCGCCACCGGGCCGAGCGTGAACATGGAGAACGCTATGTGCAGCCACAGCAGCACTTGGTCGAACAGCGTCATGTGCCCGAGCGTAGCGGCTCGGTGATCAGATCGGCAGGTGCGCCCGCCCGCCGGCATCCGGCCGTACGGCTCAGCGGCGGCGGGTGCGGGCGCGCAGGAAGTCGCTCACCACGTACTCGCCGAGGCGCTCGGCACTCGGCGAGAACACCCGGCCGCCGTTGCGGCGGGCGACCTCGTCGACGAACGCCTTGAGCCGTTCGTCGGCCGCGAGCATGAAGATGTTGAGCGTGGCGCGGCGCCGGGTCATCTTGTCCACCTCGGCGAGGGTGAGCTCGAGCGTCTCCTTCGACGGCGGCCACTCGAACCAGTACCGGCCGTTGCGCATGAGGTGCGCGGTGGGCTCGCCGTCGGTGACGATGAGCACGACCGGCTCGAAGTCGGGGTGGCGGTCGAGGTGCCGCCCGGCGATGAGCAGCGCGTGGTGCAGGTTCGTGCCCTGCACCATGTCCCAGTCGAGCCCGGCGAGCTCGTCCGGCTGGAGCACCCGCGCGTAGTTGGAGAACCCGATGATCTGCACCGCGTCCTGCGGGAACTTCGTGGCGACGAGGGTGTGCAGGGCGAGCGCGGTCTGCTTCGCCGCCGCCCAGGTGCCGCGCAGCGCCATCGAGTACGACAGGTCGACGAGCAGGCAGACCGCCGCCGCGGTGCGCCGCTCGGTCTCGGCCACCTCGAAGTCGTCCACGGCGAGCCGTACGGCACCGCCGCCGGCGCCGTTCGCCGGGCCGAGGCCGCCGCGCCGTACCGCGTTGACCACGGTGCGGACCACGTCGATCGGCTGCTCGTCGCCGAACCGCCACGGGCGGCTCGCCCCGGTGAGCTCGCCCGCGGCGCCCGCGTCGTGCTGCTCGTGGTCGCCGCGCCGCCCGGATTCGAGCGAGGAGAACACCCGGCGCAGCGCGGTCTCGCCGAGCCGGCGCACCGCCTTCGGCGTGAGCTCGAGCTTGCCGCGGCGGCGGCGCAGGTAGCCCTGCTCCTCCAGCTCGCGCTCGATCCGCTTGAGCACCTCCAGGTCGTCGACGGCCGAGCGGCCGAGCGCCCGCCGTACCGCGGCCTCGTCGATGTCGTCGAGCCGGGCGCCGGGGTAGTCCTGGCGCAGCGCGGTCTCCAGCTCGGCGAGGTCGGCGAGCTCCTGCAGCGCGGTGGTGGCGTCGGCCATGCCGAGCGGCCGGTCCCCGGTCATCCGCTCGGGGGTGTCCCAGGCGAGGTCGGGGCGGCGGGCGTACAGCCGTTCGCCGAGGCCGCGCATCTGGTCGGCGATCCCGGCCTGCTCCAGCGTCTGCTCCATCAGCGCCTGCAGCTCGGCCCGCTGCTCGGGGGTGAGCGAGGCGAGCAGCCGCCGGGCCGCGGCGGCGCGGCGGGCGAGCTGGTCGACGAGTTCCTCGAGGTTGCGCGGGCGCTCCGGGAACAGGTCGCCGTACTTCTCCATGAACCGGTCGAAGTCGGCCTGGGTGTGCTCGCCGCGGGCGTCCCGGTCGAGCATCTCGTTCAGCTCCGACAACATCTGCCGGACGCGCTCCATCGCCTGCGGGTCGGCGTTCGCGAGCGCGTCCCGCATGCCGCGGAACCGGGCGTCGAGCACCTCCCGGCGCAGCAGGTCGCGCAGCTCCTCGAAGGTCTGCCGGGCCGCCGCGGACCGCCAGTCGTAGTCGGAGAGCCGCCGGATCGCCTCGGCGGTGTCGGACGGCAGCGCGTCGAGCTCGGCCTCCCGCATGCGCGCGTCGTCGCTCGGGTCGGGGAACAGCTCGGCCCGCTCCAGGCCGATCGCCTTGTCGAGCAGCGCCCGCGCCCGTTCCAGGGTGCCGTCGAGCCGCCCGCGCTCGCGCAGCTCCCGGCGGCGCTCGCGGACCTGGCGGAGCAGCTCGTCGAGCCCGCGCCGGCCGGGCGCTCCGGGCAGGCCGCGGCGCAGCAGGTCGCGCAGCGCGTCGAGCGGGGAGGCGCCCGCCAGGATCGCGTCCCCCATCTCGTCGAGGGCGGCACGCACGTCGTACGGCGGGGCAAGCGGGTCCGGCCCGTCGCGATACTAGCGGGTCCTGCCCGTCGCGATACTCGCCGTAGCGGTAGCCGCTCATGGTCCCTCCTCGGGTCGGGCGCGTGGGGTGGCCTTGCGTGCCTCAGGTGCGGTAACGGGCCCCGCCCCCCTCGATCTCGTCCTTGGACAGGCGCCGCAGCAGGTAGAGGCCCTCGAGCGCGAACTCCAGCGCGGCGGCGGCGTGGCCGGGGGACTCGTCGCCCTCGCCCATGCCGAGCGCGGACATGATCTTCGACAGGCCGGGCACCGGGCCGATCCGGCGCAGCAGCTCGGCGGCCGGGACGAGGTCGCCGGACTCGACCTGGGTGCCCTCGCTGAACCTGTCGAGCAGCGGCGAGAAGTCGAGGGTGCCGAGGCGCTGCCGGAAGGTCTCCGCGGTGGCCCGGCGCAGCAGGTGGGCGAGCACCTCGGTCTCCCGGCCCTCCTCGCTCACCTCGAACTCGACCTTGCCGCGCAGCGTGTGCACCACCGCGGGCAGGTCGCAGATCCGGGTGACCGGGCGCTCCTCGCCGGTGATCGCGGCCCGCCGTACCGCGGAGGCGGCGGCGGTCTCGGCGGCGGCGATGGAGAACCGGGCGGACACGCCGGAGCGGGCGTCGACGGCGGTGGACTCGCGCACCAGCCGGGTGAACCGCGCGATCACCTCGACGAGGTGGTCGGGCAGGTCGGCGCCGAGGGTCTCCCAGTCGAGCCGGGCCTCCTGGCGGATCAGCCGCAGCTCGGCGTCGAGGTCGAGCGGGTAGTGGGTGCGGATCTCCGCGCCGAACCGGTCCTTGAGCGGGGTGATGATCCGGCCGCGGTTGGTGTAGTCCTCGGGGTTGGCGCTCGCGATCAGCAGGATGTCGAGCGGGAGCCGCAGGTTGTAGCCGCGGATCTGGATGTCGCGCTCCTCGAGCACGTTGAGCAGCGCGACCTGGATGCGCTCGGCGAGGTCGGGAAGCTCGTTGACGGAGAAGATGCCGCGGTTGGTGCGGGGCACGAGGCCGTAGTGCACGGTCTCCGGGTCGCCGAGGGTACGGCCTTCGGCGATCTTGATCGGGTCGACGTCGCCGATGAGGTCGCCCACCGAGGTGTCGGGCGTGGCGAGCTTCTCGCCGTACCGCTCGTCGCGGTGCCGCCACGCCACCGGCAGATCGTCACCCTTCTCCTCGGCCAGCCTGCGGCAGCGTACGCAGACCGGCGCGTACGGGTGGTCGTTGATCTCGCAGCCGGCGACGACCGGCGTCCACTCGTCGAGCAGGCCGGCGACGGTGCGGATGAGCCGGGTCTTGCCCTGGCCGCGTTCGCCGAGCAGGACGATGTCGTGGCCGGCGAGCAGGGCCCGCTCGAGGTGGGGGAGCACGGTGTCGTCGAAACCGACGATCCCGGGGAATCGAGGCTCACCGGAACGCAGCCGGGCGAGCAGGTTCTCGCGGATCTCGGCCTTGACCGTGCGGTGGACGTGACCGGTCTCGCGCAGTTCACGCAGAGTGTGAACCTCTGGGATTGGATGCACGGGATCGAGACTATGTCGCGCCTCGCCGTCGCGCACCCCTCCGCGGTCGCGGATCTTCCGCGAACGAGTGACGCGGAGAACGAGTTGTTACCTCTGTAGTGGGGAGAAACGGGCCAAGGGGACAAGCCGGACCTAGAGAGAGGCGAGACTCATGGCAGTGTTGACGAGTCGCTTCGCCGACGGTCTCGCCGTGGGCGAGATGGGTTCCGATCTGGTCGCGACCGCGGAACGGGCGGTGCGACAGGCCCTGTCGGGCCTGTCCGGTTCCCCGGACCTGGTGTGCTTCTTCATCTGCGGCGACGACCCCGACGACGTGACCCGGGCGGGCGTCCGAGCCATGGAGATGGCCCGCCGGGCCGGTGCGGACACGCACGTGATCGGATGCAGCGCCACGGGTGTGATCGGCGGCGGCCGCGGGATCGAGGTGACGCCCGCGGTGAGCGCGTGGGCGGCCACCCTCGACAAGGCGAGGATCATCCCGTTCGCGCTCGAGACCTTGCAGGCCGAGGACCGTTTCGTGGTGATCGGATTGCCGGAGCGGGACGGTGAGGACCGCGCCGCGATCCTGCTCGCCGACCCCTACAGCTTCCCGACCGACGCGTTCGTCGAGCGCTCCGGCCAGGTGCTCGGCGGCCTGCCGCTGATCGGCGGCCTCGCCAACGGGTTGCAGGGCCGCGGCTCGGTACGGCTGTTCGCCGACGGCCAGGTGTACTTCGAGGGCGCGATCGGCGTGCTGCTCGGCGGCCCGATCGCGGTGGACGCCGTGGTGAGCCAGGGCTGCCGCCCGATCGGCCGGTCCATGGTCGTCACCGCTGCCGAGGACAACCTGCTGCTCGAGCTCGCCGGCCAGCCCGCCCTCGCCCGCCTGGAGGAGCTGGTCAGCTCCCTCGACGAGGACGACCGGGAGCTGGTCGCCGCGGGCCTGCAGATCGGCATCGCCATGGACGAGTACGCCGAGCGGCACGAGCGGGGCGACTTCCTCATCCGGGGCGTGCTCGGCATCGACCCCGAGCGCGAGGCGATCGCCATCGGCGACGTGGTGGAGGTCGGCCGCACGGTCCGCTTCCAGGTCCGCGACGCCGTCGCCGCCGACGAGGACCTCTACGAGATGCTCGAGCGGTACGTGGAGCAGGGCCGCCGGGTCGACGGCGCGCTGCTGTTCTCCTGCAACGGCCGCGGCGCCACCATGTTCGGCTCCGCCGACCACGACCCGGCCGCGGTCCGCGAGGCGCTCGGCCCGATCGGCGTCGCCGGCTTCTTCGCCGCCGGCGAGATCGGCCCCGTGGGCGGCCGCAACCACGTCCACGGCTTCACCGCCTCCATGCTCATCTTCCGCGGCTGACCGGCCGCGTCACCCGGGTACGCGGCGGGACCACCCCCGCCCGTCGCCACGCCCGCCCGTCACCCGCGACCCCCATCGCCGCCCTCCGCCCCCGCCACACGGCAGGCCGTGCCGTACGGCCCGCCGGTCCATCGCCCGGCGGGGTTGTCGTCCACCCGCACCACGCCCGTGTCCGGGTCACGCCACGCCCGGACGATGACCGGGCCGTACCGGTAGTCCGGGTGGGGAAGCATGTTCAGATCCAGCAGCGCCTGGCGGATTCGGCCCGAGGCCCCGTCCGGCATCGTGCGCAACGCCTCGACCAGGTGACGCCTCGCCGTGACGAACGACTCGCTCACCCCGCACACGCCGCGCCCGTCGCCGCCGTCCACGTCATAGACGTACAGCGGCGGCCACCACGGCCACAGGAACGCCCCGGCCGCGTTGGTCCTCTCCTCGGTCATGGGGCGGGCGCCACCTTCCGGCCCGCGCCCGGCCATCCCGCGCCCGCCTCGGCCTCACGCAACAGCTCTCGCAGCGCCGCGATCGTCCGCGCCTCCACCTCCCGCACGCCCGGCACCGGCGCCAGCGGGACCGCGTAGAACCGCCGCGCCCAGACCCGGTAAAGGATCAGCCAGCGCGGCTCGACCAGGTCGAGCCCTGCCGCGGCGGCCCGCTCGCGCACGTCCCAGAGGATGCGTGTCCACGGCGGCCGTGCCGTACCCGGCCGATGCCGTCCGGTCCGGCGGCCGTCTCCGCACCACGTCCTCATCGATCACCTCGTTTTCCCTGTCGTTTGCCGTGACGTGGTGTCATAGTTGTGTTGACTCTCCGTGATGAACAAGACGCGCTGTGTCGCCTGCTCGCCGCTGCGACACGGTGCGACGGATCGCGAGGGGACATGTCGGAGCGATCGGAAGCACTCGGCCCATGGGCGGGATTCGGCGCGGTGCTGCGGACGTGGCGGGAGCGGCGCGGGCTCGGCCTGCGCGGCCTCGCCGAGCGGATCCGGTGGGACCACTCGGTGATCGGCAAGTGGGAGCAGGGCAGGAACGCGCCGTCCGCCGCCGCGATCACCGCGCTGGAGGGCGTCCTGGCGACCGGCGGCGAGCTGACCGAGGCCGCGCTGCGTGCGCAGGCCATGGAAGTCGAACGGTTACGGGGAGAGATCCGGCGGTTGCGGAACCGTACGCTGCCCGCGAGGGCCGAGAGCACAGAGGATGTGGATCACATGGAACGGCGCGCGGCCATGCAGTTCCTTGCCGCGCTCGGCACCACGGCGGTCGTGCCGCCGAGCGCGATTCAGGCGATCCTGTCCGAGGTGAACCGCGCCATCGGGGACCGAGGCGACTTCGATCTCGACGACTGGGACCGGACGGTCTGGGAGTACGGCTTTCGCACCAACTCCGGCCCGCTCGGCGCGCTGATCGGTGAGCTGACGGCCGACATCGTCCAGGTCAAACGCCTCCTCGACGACAACCCGACGCCATCGGAACGCGCCGGCCTGCTCCGCATCATCGCCGGGCTCAACCAGATACTGGCAGGCGAGCTGACCCACATGCAGGAACCGTCGGCCGCTCGCCGGGCACACGCGACCGCACGCCGCGCCGCCGACGCCTCCGGCGACCGTGACCTGCGCGTCGCCGTGCGCGCGGGCCATGCCTGGAACGCCTACGCGTTGGGTGAGCATCCGCGGATCGTTCTCCGTCGACTCGACGACGCCATCCATATCGCGAACGGCGCGCCCAGCGCCGGGCTCGCCAACGCGTATGCGACTCGCGCGTTCGTGCTCGCCGTACAGGCGGACGCCGGGGACGGGGACAAGGACGCCGCCGTCGACGCCCTGCACAACCTTCACGACGTGTTCGAGCGCCTGCCCGCCAGTGCGACCGAGGACGAGGTGTCCATCTGGGGCTTCGCCGAGCGCGCCCTCCGGTTCAGCGAGGCGCACACCTTCGCGCTCACCGGGCGTCGGCGAGAGGCGGAACAGGCGATCTCCCAGGCGTTCGCCCTCTACCCGCCGGAACTGGTCCACGGCCTCGCCAATCTCCGGCTCATCCAGGCCTACACCCTCGTCCGGCAGAACGACATCCCACAGGGCCTCGACCACGCCATGGCCACCGTGCAGGACGTGCCGATCACCCCGGCCCGCCGCCGGATAACCGGCCAGGTCATCAACGCCCTGCCGGAAAAGGCCCGCTCCCTTCCCGCCGCCCGGGAACTGCACGCCCTCGCGATATCGGGCGCATCGCCGCGGGACGTCTAATACGGGGAATGCCGCGTCGTCGGCGAGCATGGCGGAACGCGAGGGGACATGGCGGAGCAGACGGGAACGATCGGTCCCGACCCCTGGGCGGCGTTCGGGGCGGTGCTGCGGATGTGGCGGGAGCGGCGTGGGCTGAGCCTGCGTGGGCTGGCCGAGCGGATCCGGTGGGACCACTCGGTGATCGGCAAGTGGGAGCAGGGCCGGAACGCGCCGTCCGCCGACGCGGTCACGGCGCTGGAGAGCGCCCTGGAGACCGGTGGGGAGCTGACCGAGGCCGCGCTGCGTGCGCAGGCGATGGAACTCGAACGGTTACGGGGAGAGATTCGGCGGTTGCGCAGCCGTACCCTGCCCGCGAGGACCGAGAGCACAGGGGATGACGACGACATGGAACGGCGCGCGGCGATGCAGATCCTCGCCGGGCTCGGGACCACGGCGGTCGTGCCGCCGAGCGTGATCCAGGCGATCCTGACTCAGGTAAACCGCGCTATCGGCGATCGGGACGGCTACGGGCTTGACGAGTGGGAGCGAACCATCTGGGAGTACTCCTATCGCGGCACGACCGGGCCGCTCGGAGCCACGATCCAAGGTCTGGCGGCGGACATCGTCGAGGTGGGGCGTCTGCTGGATCGTAGTACCGATCCGCTCGCACGTGCCGGGCTGCTCCGGGTGAGTTCTCAGCTTTCCGCACTGCTTGCTGGAGAGCTGGATGACGTGGGTAGCCATCACGCAGCCTGGCAGGCATGGCGGACCGCGCGACGGGCCGCCGACGCCTCCGGGGACCGCGACCTCGCCGTGTGGATTCGCGCCAGGGAGGCAACTGCGGCGTACTTCCTCGGGAAACCGGTCGAGGTGGTCACCCGTCTGGTCGATGAGGCCATCGGATTCGCCAAGGGCGCGCCGAGCGCCGGGCTGGCCAAGGCGTACGAGATCCGCGCCTTCGCGCTCGGCTCGCAGGGCGACGCAAGGGGGGCTCATGCCGCGTTGCGGGGCCTGTTCGAGGTGTTCGATCGGCTGCCGCACGCGGTCACCACCAACCGCCACCTGATCGGGTTCAGCTTCACCGAGGACCACGTGCGTTGGGATGCCGCCTACGTCTCCGCTCTCGTCGACGACAGGCGGCGGGCGTCACAGGCTCTCGATGCCGCGCTGACCATATACCCGCCCGAGCTTGTGCACGGCGTGGCGAATCTCCAGTACATGCAGTCCCTCAGCCTCGTCCGGGACGGCGACGTGGAGGAAGGGCTCAACCACGCCCTGGCGAGTGCACAGGGGCTGCCCGTCAACGCGGCGCGGCGGCACATCGCCGGTCAGATCCTCAAGGCCCTGCCGGAGAAGGCGCGTACGTTGCCGGCCGCTCAGCAGCTGCGCGCCATCACCGAGCCGGCCGCGGCCGTGTCGTTTCCCCGAACCTGACCAGGCGACGGGTGCGGAAACGAAAACCTGCGGCATTTTGCCGCGTCGGGTCGGACCGGGGGCGGAGCCAGCGGTGACATTCGGCAGGCGCGGCCCGGCCGGCCTGCTTCTTCGGGCACGGGTGAAACGTTCACGCGTGCCGCCGAAGGTTAGGGGCCGATTGTATTTCCGGCGTATTCCGCGTACCGCGGAAAGGGCTGAGCTTCCGGCCTCGCCGTTCTAAATGCGCTGCGGAGGATGATGCGCCCCGCCCGGTGCCGCGAGCCGGGCGGGGCGCATCGGGTGCGGAGGGTGGTTATCGGTTCGGAGGTCAGCGGTTCTTCGCGGCGAAGAAGCGGTACTGCGCCCGGTACGGCACGCTCTTGATCTCGCCGTCCTTGCAGGCCCGGGTGGGGGCGGCCCCGCCGCTGGTGGCGAGGCGCTGGATGTAGGTGACGCGGCCGAAGAGGCCGTCGCCGCGGTTCTTGGTGGCCTCGAGCAGGAGGAGCGGGATCGTGCCCTTGACCTCGACGTTGGCGATCGCCTTGCCCTCGACGAGCGAGCCGTCCCGGATCGACTGCCAGCTCGGGCCGCGGAAGTGGACCGCCACGGGCCGGTCGCCGGGGCCGAACAGGGTCGCGACCGGCTCGACGAACTCCCACGTGCCGCCGTTGCACTCGTAGATCTGGACGCCCCTGGCGGAGAAGGTGCCGATCGGGACGTTTCCCGCGGGCGGCCGCAGCTTGGCGGAATCCGGGGTGGCCGTGCGCGGCTTGAGCGCGGCCTCGGCGCCTTGGTGGCCCGCGTGCGGGGGGACGGGACGCGGGTGGGGGGTGGCTTCGGCGGCTCCGGAAAACGCGGCGATGAGGCCGGTCGCGAGCAGGCCGGTGGCGGCGACACGCTGCAGGGACGAAATAGACGCCTTGAGGGAGATACCCATCCAGACCCCCGTGACTCGTGTGGCGTGGGACAACGGCGACGATACCCGGTCGAGGTGATAAATGCAGCGTTATTCAGAAAAAATCGAATCGTGTCCGACGCGTGCCCGTCGGAGTGTCGCAAAACGGCCTGGCCGCAGACGGGCTTCAGCTTTTCCCGAGCCGACGCGAAATTCGATCGTGCAATCGTCACGAAAAGCATGTCCGGGTGTCACGAAATCGACCCGCAGGGACCCGGGGATCCTGCGCACCGGATGGTGAGCCGGCGGTGCGTGCCGGTCCGTCGGACTCGCACGGGCCACGCGCGGGATGCGGCCGCCCGGCGGCGGATCAGCGCAGGGCCTCGACGGGCTCCAGGCGGGCGGCGCGCAGCGCGGGGTAGAGGCCGGCGAGGAGGCCGACCAGGGCTCCGGCGACGGGGGCGGCGACGGCGAGGCGGACGTCGAGGAGCGGGGTCCACTGGCGGACGGCGGAGACGGCGACGACGGTGACGATGCCGAGACTGGCCCCGACGACGCCGCCCGCCAGGCCGACGAGGGTGGATTCCAGGAGGAACTGGACGGCGATGTGGCGGCGGGCCGCGCCGAGGGCGCGGCGCAGGCCGATCTCGGCGACGCGTTCCATGACCGTCACCAGGGTGACGTTGGCGATGCCGACGGCGCCGACCACGAGGGAGACCAGGCCGAGTACGAGGAAGAGGGCGTTGACGTCCTGCTCCACGGCGTCGCGGGCGCGCGTGGGGGTGGGCGGCACGATCACCTGCAGTTCGCCCGCGCGGCCCGGGCTGAGGGCGAGCGGGGCCTGGCGGGCGATGAGGTCGGCGGCCCCCAGGGAGGTGCCGATGACCACGCGGGTGACGTGGCGCAGGCCGAGGTCGGGGCCGACGGTGGGCGGGACGATCACGGCCGCGGAGAGCGCGCGTTCGCGCTTGAGGTCGCCGAGGATGCCGATCACGGTGTAGGCGCGGCCGCGGATGAACACGGCGGGCAGGTTCTCCAGGCGGGAGACGCCGAGCATGCGGGCGGCGTCCGCGCCGAGGACGGCCACGCGGTCGCGGCGGGCGACGTGGCCGGCGTCGAAGAACCGGCCCTTGAGCAGCCGTCCGCCGGTCGCCTCGGGGAGGGTGGGGGAGGCGGCGACGACCGGCAGCGTCCGGTCGGCGACCCGGGTCGGGTCGACCAGCGTGTTCGACCGTACGGCAAGGCCGGAGCCTTCCCTGGTCTGCGCGATCGCGGCGGCCGCGACCACGCCGCGCAGCCGGGCCAGCTCCTCGGGCGCGTTCCAGCCGATCGGCGCCTCGTCGTCGTCCGGCGCCTCGACGGTGACCGTGGTGGCGGTGAGCTCGTCGAAGCGGCCGACGATCTGGTTGCCCGCGGTCGCGGCGACGCCCAGGGTGACCACGAGCGTGGTGATCCCGATGACCGTGCCCAGGGCGGTCAGCGCGGTGCGCACCGGCCGTGCCAGCAGTCCGGCGAGCGCCTCGGCGAACAGGTCGCGCACGTCGGTGCGGCCGCCGCGGGGCGTCGGCTTCGCGTTCATCCGATGGTTCTCCGTGCCGGTCGCGGGCGGCCGTCACTCCTCGGCGAGCACGCCGTCGACGATGCGGACGCGGCGGTGGGCGCGCTTGGCGACCTCGTGCTCGTGGGTGATCACCACGATCGTGTGGCCCTGGTCGCGCAGGTCGTGGAACAGGTCGAGGATGAGGCCGGTGTTGCGGCTGTCGAGGTTGCCGGTGGGCTCGTCGCACAGCAGCAGGGACGGCTCGCGCACGATCGCGCGGGCGATCGCGACCCGCTGGCGTTCCCCGCCGGAGAGCCGTTCCGGCGGGAAGCCCGCGCGGTGGCTCATGCCGACCTTGGCGAGCGCGGCCTCGGCCCGGGCACGCCGTTCGCCGCGCGGGCCGCCGCCGTAGATCATGGCGATCATCACGTTCTCCAGCACGGTACGGCGGGGCAGCAGGTGGAAGGCCTGGAAGACGAACCCGATGCGGTGCCCGCGCAGCCGGGTGCGCGCGCCGTCCCCGAGCGTGGTGGTCTCGATGCCGTCGAGCTCGTAGGAGCCCGAGGTCGGCCGGTCGAGCAGGCCGAGGATGTTGAGCAGGGTCGACTTGCCCGACCCGGACGGGCCGACGACGGCGAGGTAGTCACCCCTGCGCACGCGCAGCGAGACGTGCGCGAGGGCGTGGACCGGCGGCTCGGCGGGGAACACCCGGCACACGTCACGTAACCGGATCACGTCCGGCGGCCCGGCGGGCCCGGGCCCGGGCGGCCGTGGCCTCGCCGGTCGCCGGTCAGGAGTCGCCGAGCACCACACGGTCGCCCTCCTTCAGCGTGCCCGGGACGACGGGGGTGACCTGGACCTTGCCCGCGGCGGTGAGGCCGGTGCGCACCTCGACGTCGCGGGTGCGGTCCGGGGCGTACTCCACCTGCACCCGGGGTTTGCCGTCGGCGGAGGTGACCACGGCGCCGACGGGCACGGTGAGCACCTCGTCCTCGGTCGCGCCCACCGTGATGCGGGCGGTGACCGCGGCGCCGACGAGCGACCGCAGGCCCTTGGCCGGCCTGACCTGGAGCAGGACGGCCTCGGCGCCCAGGTCGGGGCGGGCCTCCTGGCCGCCGGCGCCGGTGCCGCGGCCCGGCTCGCCGGTGGCGGCGGTGGCGGCGCGGGCCTTCTCGCCGAGGGCGACGAGCGTGGCGGGGTACGAGCGGCCGCCGTCGAGCTCGACGGTCGCCGGCATGCCGGGGCGGAGCAGCTCGGCCTCCCGGACGTCCACCGATCCGGTGACCATGAAGGTGGAGCCGGTCACCACGGCCACCCGGTCCAGGACGATCTCGCCGGCCCTCACCTCGACCTTGTCCACGCGGGCGGGCAGGTCGGGCAGGAAGACGATCTCACCGGCCGGGATGCTCAGGCCGTACGTGCGCTCGTACGCGGCGAGGATCTCCCGGGCGGCGGCCAGGTTCCGCTCGCTGTTGCGCACCTTGAGGTCGAGCGCGCCGCGGTCGCGGGCCTGCCGGAGCGCCTGCTCGGCGGCGAGCACGGACTCCCGCGCGATGCGTACGGCACGGCGCAGCTCTTCCAGGCGTTTGGCGTGGGCCGCGGCCGCCTGTGCCTCGAACGCCTCGAGGGCGGCCTCGGCCGCGGCGAGGTTGCGCTCCGCGGCGACGACGGCGGCGCGGAGCCGCTCGGGGTCGGCGGGCGGCGCGGACGCCGTGGGCTGGGCGCTCGGCTGGGCGGCCGGCGCCGTGGGGTGGGCCGTGGGGGTCCCGGCGGCCGGGGCACCGCCGGCAGGGGTGCCCGGACGGGTGGGCGCGGCCTTCGCCTCGGCGAGCGCGCGGCGGGCGTCCGCCAGGTCCTCCTGAGCCACCTCCACGGCACGGCGCAGCTCCCGCTGCCGGACCGCGTCCTCCGGGCTCATCGTCCGCGCCTCGGCGTCGGCGAGGTTGCGCCGGGCGTCGCGCAGGTCGGCACGCGCGTTGGCGAGCTTCGCCTTGAGCACGGTGAGGTCGCGCGCCTCCCGGGCCGCCTTCCGGTCGGCGCGCAGCGTCTCCTCGGCGGTGCGTACCGCCTGGCGCAGCTCGGCGAGGGTCCGCCGTTCGGTGATCCCGGGCTCCTGGGCCCGGTACCCCTTGTCCGCGTACCACCGCCGCACCGCGTCCGCCGTCGCCCGGTCGAACACGCCCGACACCGGCACGCCGTACCCCATGCGGCGCAGCGCCCGCTGCAGCTGGCGCACGTCGGCGCCCCTGGTCCCCGGCGTGATGGTGCGGTGCATCGGCACGGTGCCCTCGAGGGCGAACACCGGCCGCCCGTCGACCTCCAGCAGCACGGCGCCCTCGGTGAGCCGGCCGGCGCGCGGCGCCCTGGTCACCCGCTGCCCGCCGCCTCCGCCCGCGGCGGCCCCCGCCACGCCCGCACCGACGTCCCCGGCGGCGCCGCCGGTGCCGCCCACGGCCCCCGCGAGCGTGACCGGCACCGGCGAGCCGTACTCCAGCCGCCCGCTCACCGCCACGGTGCTGGTGAGCCGCTCGCGGGTCACCGGGGCGGTGACCAGCGACGGCGCGGGCGGGCGGCGCGCGGCGGCCTCGTCGGCGGGGGAGCGCAGCCGGGTGCCGACCACCCAGCCGACGGCGGCGATCGCCAGGACGGCGGCGATGGCGCCCCCGAGCAGGCGACGCGGCGACCGCATGGCGGCGGCGCCGTCGGCGGTGGGGGCGCGCCGCCGGGACCTCCCGCGCACCGGCGCCTACTCCCCGAAGCCGTACTCGTCGCTCACCCGCCGGCCGATGTCCGCCTCCTTCGGCGCGTAGGCCGCGTAGAACTCCCTGCCGCACTCCAGGTCGTCCAGCGCCTCCTTGATCTCCCGGGTGAGGTACGGCCTGGCCTCGTCGGCCGTGATGGAGGGGATGGTCACGATGCCCGGCGGGTCCTCCTTCACTCCAGGGGGCGGGGTGTGCAGCCCGCTGCTGACCCGGTTCATCTCGGCGTTGTATTTCTTCAGGCCGCGCTCGGCGAGCGCCACCGGCGTGTCGGACTCGACCGCGTACCCTTTGCCCTTCAGGCAGTCGGCCATCTGCCCGGCGAGCCGGACCAGCCGCGCATCCCCGTCGAGCTCCCGGGCTTTGAGCTCGGCCCAGCGCTTCCTGACCTTGTCCAAGCGGTCGAAGAAGGAGGACACCTCCTTGCCGGTGACCTCTTTCACCGCCCGGGACAGGCACTCGTCGCGGGCCTTCTCGTAGGCGCCCCGTTGCGCCCCGGAGAGCGACTCCTGGATCTTCACGTTGGGATCCAGGGCCTCCTCGTCGTCCGGGTTGACGAGCGCTTCGGTGCCGAGCTCCTTCGGGTAGACGATCCGCGACCAGACCCCGAAGCCGTACTTCTCGCGGTATCGCCGCATGGCCGCGTAGTCACCGGCGGCGAGTTTGATCTCCTCCTCGGTCTTCTCCTCCGGGAGATAGGGGACGTACCGGAAGCCCTGCTGCTTCATGCAGTCGGCGATCGCCGACTCGACGCGGTACTGCGCGCTCTGCTCCTGCGGTGCGGGGGAGGACGGGGCGGGCAGGGCGGCCGAGGTGTCGTCACCGCACGCGGTGAGCAGGGCCAGGGAGAGGGCGGCCAACGCGGCCTTCGGCACAGAACGGACGAACATCCGGACCTCACATCGGTAGCCGGGCATGGTCGATCAGGCGTACGTCGCGGATGACGCCGCCGAAGGAGCGCTTGGGGTGCGACGCCCGAATCCGGGCGCGGTGCCACAGCGGGCGAGAGTCAGAGCAGGGCGTGCCGGCGCGCGCGGACGGGCACGGCCGCCGACACGAGGGCCAGCAGGGCCAGCACGGCCCAGTGGGACAGGTCGTGGGACGGGAACCGGGCGTGGTTCTCGACCAGGTGCACGAGCGTGACCAGCGGATACATGCCGCCCGCGACGGCCCAGCGCAGGTCGCCCGTCACCCGCCCGGCCAGGATCGCCAGGCCGAACACGGCGAGTTCGAGCACGAGCCGTGCGACGGTGCGCGGCGTGGCGGCGGTGGCCTCGAGCCAGGCCGGGTCGGTGAGCGCCACCGCGGGTACGGCGAGCCACCACCACGAGGAGCGGACCTGGGGCCGCCCGCCGCGCAGCGCGAGCACGAGCAGCGCGCCGAACAGCAGGGCGTACCCGGTCACCGGCGCGATCGGGCCGCCGAGGGAGTGGAGCGGGGCCTCGTGCCACACCCCGGCCCCCGGCCAGAGCGCGTCGGGGTACACGGGCAGGAGCGTGGCCCCCAGCCATGGCCGCCCCAGGGCCAGCCCGGCCGTCTTCACCCCGCCGGCCGCGACGAGCGGGAGCGCGAGGGCGAACCGGCCGCGCAGTACGGCGAGCAGGGTGAGCGCCGACAACCCCGTCCAGAGCGGCACGGATCCGGCGTACCGCACGAGCGTGGCGAGGTTGAGCACGGCGAGCACGGTCGCGCCGAGGTGCAGGCCGTCGGCCCAGGCGGGGCCGGTGGCCGCGTACGTCAGCCGGGTGCGCAGCCCGCCGGCGACGAGCGCGAGCGCCTCGCGCGGCGCGGGCATGCTCCGGCCGGGCTCGGCGACGTCGAGGACGGTGCCGAGCAGCTCCTCGCCGTGGGCGGCGCGGTAGCCGGGCGGGTAGGCGAGCAGCAGCCGCCGGTACCGGTGCTCCAGCCTGGCGAGCCGGAGGTCCGCGTCGCGCCGCGGCCCGGCCGTGCCGCACGCCGTACCACCGGCGGCGCTCGCCAACCGGCTCCCCGGCCGGCTCCCCGCCCTGGTCCCGGTCACGCGAACGCCTCGCCGGAGTCGAGGAGCCCGGCCACGACCGAGGCGGCCTGGCGCATGCGCGCCGCCTCCTCGATCACCATGCGGCGGCCGTCGTCGGTGAGGCGGAAGTACCGGCGCTGCCGCCCGTCCACCACCTCCTCGCGGTCCACCGTGATCACGTTGTTCGCGGCGAGCCGGTCGAGCGCGCCGTACAGGGTGCCGACGGCGAGCCGTACCCGGCCCTCGGACAGGTCCATCACCCGTTTGATGATCCCGTGTCCGTGCAGCGGCCCGCTCAGCAGCGCGGCGAGGATGAAGTACGTGGGCTCGCTGAGCGCGGGTCTCCCCTTTGCCATGCGGCCACCATACTTCGCCGCACGAAGTATGACAAGGCTGCCGAATCGGTAAGGCGCGGCACCCGGGGCACCGGGCGGCGCGGCGGCACGTGGCAGACTGCGGCCATGGAAGGTGCGCCATGGCTGTCCAGGTGAACTTCGACGACATCGTCGCCGCCCGCAAGCTGCTCGACGGCGTGATCACGCACACCCCGATGCCGCACTCCCGCGTGCTGTCCGAGCTGGTCGGCGGCCCGGTCTACCTGAAATGCGAGAACCTGCAGCGCGCCGGCTCGTTCAAGATCCGCGGGGCGTACGTGCGGATCGCCCGGCTGAGCGCGGAGGAGCGGGCGCGCGGGGTGGTCGCGGCGAGCGCGGGCAACCACGCCCAGGGGGTGGCGCTCGCCTCGAAGCTGGTCGGCACGCGGGCGACCGTGTACATGCCGGAGGGCGCGCCGCTGCCGAAGGTGGAGGCGACCCGGGCGTACGGCGCGCAGGTCGTGCTCACCGGGCAGACCGTGGACGTGGCGCTCGCCGAGGCGATGAAGTACGCCGAGCGGAGCGGCGCGGTGTTCATCCACCCGTTCGACCATCCGGACGTGGTGGCCGGGCAGGGCACGCTCGGCCTGGAGATCGTCGACCAGCTCCCCGAGGTGGGCACGATCGTGCTCGCGATCGGCGGCGGCGGCCTCGCCGCCGGGGTGGCGCTCGCCGCCAAGACGCTGCGGCCCGGGGTGCGGGTGGTGGGCGTGCAGGCGGAGAACGCGGCCGCGTTCCCGCTCTCGCTCGCCGCGGGCCGCCCGATCACGGTCGAGCCCTCGCCGACGATGGCCGACGGCATCGCGGTGGGGCGGCCGGGCGACCTCACCTTCGAGATGATCCACTACCTCGTCGACCAGGTGGTCACGGTGTCCGAGGAGAGCCTGTCCCGGGCGCTGCTGCTCTGCCTGGAGCGGTCGAAGCTCGTGGTGGAGCCCGCCGGGGTGGCGGGGGTGGCCGCGCTGCTCGACCGGCCGCACATGGTGGAGCCGCCGGTCGCGGTGGTGCTCTCCGGCGGCAACATCGACCCGCTGCTGCTGTCGAAGCTGCTGCGCCACGGCCTCGCCGTCGCGGGCCGCTTCCTCGCCTTCCGCATCCGGCTCGCCGACCGCCCGGGCGCGCTCGCCGCGCTGCTCACCCGCATCGCCGACCTCGGCGCGAACGTGATCGACGTGGTGCACGAGCGCATGGGCCCGCGGCTGCGCCTCGACGAGGCCGAGGTGCTGCTCCACCTGGAGACCAAGGGGCCCGACCACTGCGAGGAGGTGCTCCAGGCCCTCCGCGACGACGGCTACAAGCTCTTCTTCGGCTAGCGGTACGGCCGGGCCGTACCGGGCTCACCCCTTGAAGTCGGGCCGGCCCTTCTTGAACAGCCAGGCGTCGAACAGCCCGCCGAGCCGCTTGCCGGACATGCGCTCGGCCATCGCGATGAACTCGTCGGTGTCGCCGTGGCCGTACTTGTGCGTGGCCGCCCACTCGCGGAGCAGGGTGAAGAACGTGCGGTCGCCGATCTCCTTGCGCAGCGCGTGCAGGGTCATCGCGCCGCGCATGTAGACCGAGAGGTTGAACAGGTCGTTCTTCTGCGCGATGCCCGGCGGGTAGTCCCAGATCGGGTTGTTCGGCATCTCGTACTGGTTCTTGAACGCCGTCTCCACCGTGGTGTCGCCGGCCCGCTCGTTCCACAGCCACTCGGCGTACGTGGCGAAGCCCTCGTTCAGCCACAGGTCCCGCCAGCGCTTGATGCTCACGCTGTTGCCGAACCACTGGTGGGCGAGCTCGTGCGCGATGATCGACTGGTCCGGCTCGAAGCCGCCGTAGAGCGGCTTGGTCTGGTTCTCCAGCGCGTACCCGGCCTCGTAGTCGTCGACCACGCCGCCGGTGGACCGGAACGGGTACGGGCCGAACAGCTTCGACCAGTAGTCGGTGATCTTCGCCGAGGTGGTGTGCAGGTCGTCGAGCGTGTGCGCGTACTTGGGGTCGGCCGCGGTGAAGGAGGGGATGCCGCCGGGGGTGCGGCCGGTGCGCACCTGGAACCTCCCGACCGTCATCGTGGCGAGGTAGGTCACCATCGGGTTCGACTCGCGCCAGGTGAACGTGGTCTTGCCGTCCTTGGTCACCGGCGGCCGCACCTGCTCGCCGTTCGCGATCGCGACGAGCCCCTCCGGCACCGTGATGGTGAAGTCGAAGGTCGCCTTGTCCTTCGGGTGGTCGTTGCTCGGGAACCAGGTCTTCGCGCCGTTCGGCTGGCAGGCGACGAACGCGCCGTCCGCCGTCGCCACGAACCCGTACGTGCCGAGCGCGCCCGGCTGGTGGAACGGCCGCGGCACGCCGCCGTAGTCGACCTCGACGGTGAACTCGGCGTCGCGCTCCAGCGGCGCGGCCGGGATGATCGTGAGCTCGTCCCCGGAACGTTCCACCCGGGCGGCGGCGCCGTTCACCCGCGCCCCGCGCACGGTGAGCCCGTGCAGGTCGAGGTTGAACCGGGACAGCCGCTGTACGGCCTTCGCCCGGATGCGCGCGGTGCCGTCGAGCCGCTTGGTCTCCGGGCTGTAGGCGAGGTTCAGGTCGTAGTGGGCGACGTCGTACCCGCCGTTGCCGTCGGTGGGGAAGTCCGGGTCGCCGATGCCGGGCGCGCCCGCCACCGCGGCCTCCTGGGCGCCGCCCCCGGCCGGGTTCGGCGAGGCCGGGGCGGCCGGGCCGGACGCCCCGGTCGAGGCCGAGCAGGCGAACGTCGTCGTCGCGATGAGGACGGCCGACATCGCCGACCTCAACAGCGGTTTCCCCGTGCCCCCCATGGTTCGCAGCCTATGCGAGGAACGGCCGTGCACCGGGCAGGCCGCGACGGCGTTTCGGCGGCCTTTGCCGTCGCCGGGGTTTACACGCCGGGCCGTACCACCGGACGGTGGCGATAATCGATGACAAGGAGCGCAATCCGTTCGAGGGGGATTCGCCCATGGCGGTGGACCTGCTGGACGCGCGGCTCATCGCGCTGCTCACCGCGGAGCCCCGCCTTGGGGTGCTGGAGTGCTCGCGGCGGTTGCGCGTGGCCCGGGGGACCGTGCAGGCGCGGCTCAACCGCCTCATGGCGAGCGGGGTGATCACCGGGTTCGGGCCGCAGGTGGATCCGGCCGCGCTCGGGTACCCGGTGACCGCGTTCGTCACGTTGCAGATCCGGCAGGTGAGCGGCCACGACCCGGTGGCCGACCGGCTGGCGCTCATACCGGAAGTGCTCGAAGCGCACACGATCACGGGCACGGGTGACATGCTGTGCCGGGTGGTCGCGCGCAGCAACGCCGACCTGCAGCGGGTGATCGACGAGATCGTCGGCATCGAGGGGGTGGTGCGCACCTCGTCGGTGATCGCACTCGACACGCCGGTGAGCTATCGCGTGTTGCCGCTCGTCACCGCCCAGGCGGCGGCGGGCGGCAAGGGTGGACAAGGTAAAGGACAAGGTTAAGAACAAGGTTAAGAACAGGGTAAAGACCTCGCAAAGAGCAGCAAATAACCGATTTACGCCCCGATTAACCGTCAACCGGTCATTAGGCTCTCGATTGGGCCACGGGGTGTGTCCGCAACCAGGCGATCGGGGGGATCAAGGTGCGTGACGGCCGGGGGAAGCGTGGGATCAGGCGCCGTGTGGTGCGCTTCGTCCTGCTCGCCTTCTGCGCCGGACTGCTGCTCGGCATCGGCGGGTTCGCCCTCGCGTACGCCGTCACCCCGATCCCGGACGGCGCCAAGCCCGCGGCCCTCGCCCAGAGGTCCGTCATCTTCTACCGGGACGGCAAGACCGTGCTCGCCACCCAGGGGGTGAACCGTACCCGGGTGGCGCTCGACCGCGTCCCGCCGCACGTGCGCAACGCGGTGATCGCCGCGGAGAACCGCACCTTCTACGAGGACCAGGGTGTGTCGATCACCGGCACGCTGCGCGCGATGTGGTCCACCCTCACCGGCCGGCAGCTGCAGGGCGGCTCCACCATCACCCAGCAGATGGTGCGCAACTACTACAGCGGCCTCAGCCAGGAGCGCTCGATCACCCGCAAGCTCAAGGAGATCCTGATCGCGCTCAAGGTCGACCGGTCGAAGCCGAAGGACTGGGTGCTCGAGCAGTACCTCAACACGATCTACTTCGGCCGCGGCGCGCACGGCATCCAGGCCGCGGCGCAGGCGTACTTCGGCAAGAACGTCGGCGACCTCTCCGTGGCCGAGGGCGCGTACCTCGCCGCGGTGATCCAGCAGCCGAGCCGGTTCGCCGACCCCAAGGGCGACGACCTGAAGGCCGTGCAGGCCCGCTGGAAGTGGGTGATCGACTCGATGCGGCAGATCGGCGCGCTCACCGCCGACCAGGCCGCCGCCGCGCGCTTCCCCACGCTCACCAAGCCGAAGGGGCCGCTCTCGCTCACCGGCCAGAAGGGCCACATGCTCGCCCAGGTGCGCGCCGAGCTGAACCGCCGCGGCTACACCGACGAGCAGATCAACCAGGGCGGCCTGCGCATCGTCACCACGTTCGACAAGGAGCTGATGGCCGCCGCGCAGCGGGCCGTCGAGTCGACGCTGCCGGACAACACGCCGAAGAAGGTGCGCACCGGCCTCGCCGCGGTCGACCCGGACACCGGCGAGGTGCTCGCGTTCTACGGCGGCAAGGGCTACCAGTACGACAACGCGTTCTCCGCCAAGGTCCAGGCCGCCTCCACGTTCAAGGTGTACGCGCTCGCCGCCGCCCTCGAGGAGGGCCTCGGCCTCGGCGCCCGGGTGAACGGCAACTCGCCGATGCGGGTCGCCTCCGCGCTCATCCCCAACTCCGGCGGCACCTCGTACGGCGCCGCGATCGACCTGGTCACCGCGACCCGGCACTCGGTGAACACCGCGTTCGTCGACCTCGGCCAGCGCATCGGCCTCGACAAGGTGTTCCAGGCCGCGCACGACGCGGGCATCCCGGCCGACCAGCTCGAGCCGCACAAGGCCGCGGCGACGTTCCCGCTCGGCGTCGCCTCGGTGAGCGCGGTGCAGCAGGCCGCGGGCTACGGCGTGTTCGCCGCGGGCGGCGTGTACCACGAGACCCACGTGATCCGGTCGGTGCGGGACGCCTCCGGGGTCACCCGCGAGTTCACCGCCGAGGGCAGGCGGGTGTTCAGCCCGGCCACCGCCGCCGACACCACGTACGCCCTCACCCAGGTCGTCCAGGCCGGCACCGGCACCGCGGCCCGGCTCAGCGACCGCCCGGCCGCCGGCAAGACCGGCACGATGGACAAGTCGTCCGCGGTCTGGTTCGTCGGCTACACGCCGCAGCTGTCCACCGCGGTCAACATGTTCCGGGACGACAACAAGCCGGTCACCATCCCCGGGTACGGCGAGCTGTACGGCGGCTCGCTGCCCGCCCAGATCTGGCGGGCGTTCATGACCGAGGCGATGGCGGGCAAGCCGGTGGAGAACTTCCCCGAGCCGACCAGCTACCGGGTGTGGACCGACCCGTTCGAGGACGAGGGGGAGCCGACCCCCGAGCCGACCCCGGAGGTCACGGCGCCGGAGGAGCCCACCGAGGAGCCCGCCCCGCCGACGCAGGAGCCGGAGCAGCCCACCGGCGAGCCGCAGCCCGGCGACGAGACCGGCCGCCCGGACGGCGACACCGACATCCGGGTGCCCGATCTCTTCGACGACGACAGGGACGGCCCCGGCGGCGGCCCCGGTTCCGACGACCGGCCCGCCGACTCCGACGCCCCGTTCTTCGGCGGCCCCTCGCGGAACCCGTAGCGGCGGGGGTCAGGCGGCCCAGGGGACGCCGCTGTCCGGGGTGAGCAGCACCTTGACCGCGCGGCGCTCGTCCATCGCCCGGTACCCCTCGGCCGCGGCGTCGAGCGGCAGGATGAGGTCGAACACCTTGCCGGGGTCGATCCGCCGCTCGACGATCAGCCGGATCAGCTCGGGCAGGTAGCGGCGCACCGGCGCGGGGCCGCCGTGCAGGTGCACCAGGGACTCGAACAGCTCGTCCCCGGGCAGCGCGACGTCGTGGGCGAGGCCGACGAACCCGACGTGCCCGCCGGGCCGGGTGGAGCGGATCGCCTGCACCATCGACTCCTGGGTGCCGACCGCCTCGACCACGCTGTGCGCGCCGAGCCCGCCGGTCAGCTCCCGGATGCGGGCCACGCCCGCCTCGCCGCGCTCGACGATGATGTCGGTGGCGCCGAAGTGCCGGGCGAGCTCCTGCCGGGTCGGGTGGCGGCTCATCGCCACGATCCGGTCCGCGCCGAAGTGCCGGGCGGCGAGCACCGCGCACAGCCCGACCGCGCCGTCGCCGACCACGACCACGGTCTTGCCCGGCCCGGCCTCGGCGGCGTCCGCCCCGAACCAGCCGGTGCCGAGCACGTCGGAGGCGGCGAGCAGGCTCGGCACCAGGTCCGGCTCCGGCATCTCGGGCGTCGGCACGAGCGTGCCGTCGGCGAGCGGGATGCGGGCGAGCTGCGACTGGGTGCCGATCGTGGCCATGAGCACCCGGTTGACGCACCCGCTCTGGTAGCCGGACCGGCAGATCTCGCAGGTGTTGTCGGAGGCCCAGAACGAGCCGACCACGAACATGCCGGGCTCGAGCGTGGTGACCGCGTCCCCGACCTCCTCCACCACGCCGACGTACTCGTGCCCCATCGGCCGCGGCGCGGGCACCTCGTCCGCGCCCCGGTACGGCCACAGGTCCGAGCCGCAGATGCAGGTCGCCACGAGGCGGATGATCGCGTCGGTCGGCTCCTCGATCACCGGATCGGGCCGGTCCTCGACGCGGACGTCGTGCGGTGCGTACAGAACGGCTCCATGCATGATCGTGCCCTCCAGGGTCGCCGGGTGCCGGGACGGCCGCCGGGCGGCGGACGCCGTGCCGTACCGGGGTTGCGGGGTGACCGGCACGTGCGTCGCCGTGGGCCTGCGGGCGGCCGACCGGCCGGCGTTCGGGTCGTCGTCCGGCTCGGTGTTCAGCTGGGGCCGCGTCCGGTCGCTCGGGTACGGCGCGCCGGTCTGGTACGGCCCGCTCGGCGCGACGTGCGAGACGCGGCTCACGCCGCCCCTACCCCTGAGTGGGCACAGCTCGCGAACCGGACGGCAATGCTTGGCCGTACCGGGGCGGCGGGAGGTGATCGGCCGGGGCCGGAGACGCGATGAGGCCGGAGCCCTCGGTCCGGGGAAAGGGCTCCGGCCTCGCGGAAGGGGAACACGGCTCGGTGGAGCCGCCCCGGGAGGGCCGGCGGTGCGGGGAGCGGGCCCGGATCCGGCCCTCGTGCCGGGTCTCAGGGGCGCTTACGCGCCGATCGAATGAGCGGAACCCGGCCCGCGCGGGAACCGCCGCCGTCGTCGGGGTCGCGGAGGTGCAGGAGCCGCACCGGCAGGCGGTCCCGGACATGCGGCTGCGGAATGTTCGGTCGCACGTTGCCGAGCATCGCCTGGGTGTCCGCGCCCGGATGCGGCGAGTCCCACGCGAGCGGTTCGAGGTCGTCGAGGACGACCGGCATGCCCGTTCACCCCTGTCTGCCGGCGGGTTGCTCCCTTCTGATGGGTGAGTCGGGAATCGCGTGGAAAAAGTTCTGAACCGGGCAAAAAATCACTCGCGGTGACGGCGGGTATCCGATCGCGTGCCGGCATCCTGTGGCGGCGGTGTGACCGGCCGGAGAAAACGCCGGTGGGCGGGTACGGGACAGGCCGGACCCGCGGTGGCGGGCCCGGCCTCGGAGAACGCCCGGAGGTCCGGGTCAGAGGTTGTTGAGGTAGGCGAGGGACGGCATGAAGAAGTATTCGCCGCCCTTCATCGTCACCGTCTGGGGGACCTGCGGCAGCGGCGGGGAGAGCTCGTTGCCGCCCCAGGCGAGGGGGTAGCGCACGGGCACGTCCCTGGCGCCCTGGCCGATCAGGGGGTCGAGCCCGGTGCCGGACCGCGGGAAGTCGGGGTTGTTCGACCAGGCGCGCTGCATGAACTCGAACTGCCGCACCAGGCTGGAGTTGAAGGCCATGAACAGCAGGCCGACGCCTCCGGTCGGCCGGGTCTCCGGCGGGGCGTCGTCCCACGGGTTGTCGGTGCGCACGCCGTACGTCTGGCCACGGCGGGCCATCATCACGCCGAGCGTGCGCTCGGTGCCGCCGTCCTTCGACTCCCGGGGCGTGGTCTTGCGGATGTGCGCGAAGACCGGGCACTTGTTGCCGGGGTCGCCGTCGTAGTTGAAGTCGTTCACCGCGGGGGAGGGGTCCTCACCGGGCTTGGCGTACAGCCGCAGCGGCGTGCCGTCCCGGAACCGGCCCACGAGCATGGCGCCGGGGCGTTTGCGGTCCTCGCCGGTGAGCCCGAGCCGGTCGGCGAGCTGCTCCTCGGCCTGGCGGAACGCCCGCACGTTCTGCTCGAGCTTGCGGAAGACGAAGTAGCTGCCGAAGTGCCGGTTCGGGTTCGGGGCGAGGGGGTCGGCCACCAGCACGTGGCGCAGCGGGAAGAACGGGTTCCAGTTGTCCTTCGGCTCCGCCGCGACCTGGTCGGCGAGGAACAGCGGCTGGCTGCGGCCGTCGACGTATCCGAAGTGCTCGATGCCCTCGCCCTCCGGGTTGCGCTGGCCGAGCCCGGTCTCCTCGCCGAGAATCCGGGCCGTCGGCGGCAGCAGCTCGAGGATCGTGGCGCGGGTCGCGGCGACCGGCTCGGGGGTGGCGTCGCCGATCAGGATGACGGCGTGGATCTCCTCCCGGCACGGCTCCTCCCACTCGGCGACCGGCGGGTCGTTCAGCGTGCTTGTGCGCCGTTTCATTCCGGCCTGGAAAGCGTTGTCGGTGAAGAGATCCGTCGCGTCACCGATTTGGCGGTAACCCGCCTTGCTGATGCCGACCCCGACGTACGTCGTTCCGCTTATTTGCGACATGCGGAACGAGCGGAGTTCGCGTAGATGCTCCTTCGCCGATTTCATGAGCGGAACCAGGCGCCGCAGGAATCGCCGCCCGTCGCCGCCGTCGCCGAAGTGCAGGAACAGTACCGACAGGTGCTCCCGGACATGCGGGTGCAGGATGTTGGCCTGCAGGGTTTCGAGCATCTCCTTGGTGTCCTCGTCCAGATCCGGCGAGTTCCATGCGAGAGGCTCGGTATTGTCGAGTTCGACCGGCATGCCCTTTTATCCCCTTTCTTTGATAAAGACCTTCCTCCTTTCTGCGTAAGTCCCCAAAATTGGGCAGCGCTTTTCGCTCGGTAGGTAAAATTACGCAGGGTGATGGCCGGTGCGGCCGCCTCGGGCGCGTTCGCCCCGCGGCGGCGTCACCGGCCCTGCGCCAGCTCCGCGCGCAGCTCGTCCGGAGTGGTGACCGGGGCGCGGCAGGTGAAGCGGCGGCAGACGTACGCGGCCGGGCGCCCGTCCACCAGGCCGCGCGCCTCGAGCAGCGGCACCTCGGCCCGGCCGTCGGCGGGCTCGCCCAGCGCGATCGCCGCCCCCGGCACGTCGGCGAGGAACGCGGCCCGGTGCAGCTCCGCCGTACGCGGATCGCCCGCCGGGCCGACCACCGCCACCTCGACCGGCCCGGCCACGGCGGCCTGGGCGACCGCGAGTCCCCACCCGGCGAACCGGGCGAACTTCGCGGCGAGCGTGGAGACCACGCCGAGCGCCGACTCGGCCGCCTCCCGGTGCCGCGACGACCCGGCGAGCGCGGCGTACGTGAGCAGCGCCCCGGCCGCCGCCGACGTCCCGGACGGCGCGGCGTTGTCTGTCGGGTCCTGCGGGCGCTGGAACAGCTCCGCCCCGCCGTCGTCCGGCGTGTCGTAGAACCCGCCCCGGCCGTCGGGGAAGTGCTCGAGCACCACGTCGAGCAGCTCGCCGGCGAGCCGGTACCACCGGGTCTCGCCGGTCACGCCGTACAGGGTGAGCAGGCCCTCGGCGACGTCGCCGTAGTCCTCCAGCACCCCGGCGTTCGGCCCCGGCCGCCCGTCGCGCGAGGTGCGCAGCAGCCGCCCGCCGGCCACGTGCACCTCGGCGAGCAGCTCGGCCGCGGCGCGGGCGGCGGCGACGAGATCCGGCCGGTCGAAGATCACCCCGGCCTCGGCGAGCGCGGCGATGGCGAGCCCGTTCCACGCCGCCACCACCTTGTCGTCGCGGCCGGGCCGTACCCGGGCGGCGCGGGCCTCGCGCAGCGCGGCGCGCACCCGCTCGAACCGCGCGGCCTCGTCCGGATCGGCCGGGGCGCCCGGGTCGCCGGAGCCCGGCCGGGGCGCGAGCGGGTCGGCGAGCAGCCGCAGCACCGAGGTGCCGCGCTCGAACGTGCCCTCGTCGGTCACCCCGAACACCCGGCACGCCCACGCGCCGTCCTCGTCCCCGAGCACGCCGCGCAGCTCGTCCGGCGTCCAGACGTAGTACCTGCCCTCCTCGCCCTCGCTGTCCGCGTCGAGCGCCGAGGCGAACCCGCCCTCCGGCGTGCGCATCTCGGCGAGCAGCCAGTCCGCGGTCTCCAGCGCGACCCGCCGGGCCAGCGCCAGCTCCACGTCCCGGTCCGGGTCGCCCTCCGCCGGCCGCGCGGCGAGCGCCCGCCACCAGTGCGTGTAGGCGCGCAGCAGCAGGGCGTTGTCGTAGAGCATCTTCTCGAAGTGCGGCACCGTCCAGGTGGCGTCCACGCTGTACCGCGCGAACCCGCCGCCGAGCTGGTCGTAGATGCCGCCGTACGCCATCGCGGTCAGCGTCCGGCCCGCGATCAGCATCGCGTCCGGCGTGCCCCGGCGCAGCAGGAACTCCAGCACCATCGACGGCGGGAACTTCGGCGCCGTGCCGAACCCGCCGTTGACCGGGTCGAAGTCCGTGGCCAGCGCCCGCTCCGCCTGCGCCAGGTCCTCCGGCGTCGGCAGCGGCCCCTGCGGCAGCCCTGCGTGTTCGGTGAGCGCGCGTACCACGTGGGCGCCCTGCCGGAGCACGCCCTCGCGGTCGTTCCGCCACGCCTCCGAGATCCCGATCAGCAGCCGCTGGAACTGCGCGCGCGGGAAGTACGTGCCCGTGTAGAACGGATGGCCGTCCGGCGTGGCGAACACCGTCATCGGCCAGCCGCCCTGCCCGGTCATCGCCTGGGTGGCGGTCATGTAGATCGCGTCCACGTCGGGACGCTCCTCGCGGTCCACCTTCACGTTGACGAACCGCTCGTTCATCAGCGCCGCGGTCGCCTCATCCTCGAACGACTCGTGCGCCATCACATGGCATCAGCGGTCGCGAGAGGCTAACCAGTGGCAGGACGAGTACCCAATGCTGATCAGCATGGGCACGTCCCGCCGCTTGGCCTCTCGCATCGCCTCCTCTCCCCACGGCCACCAGTCCACCGGGTTGTCGGCGTGCTGTAACAGATAAGGCGACGTCTCACCGCGTAGCCGATTCATACCTCCACCCTGCCACGCCCCCGCCGCGAACCCCACCCGCCGACGCGGACGCGGCAGCCGTACGGCAAAGCCGTACCGGCCGTGCCGCCGGGCGCGCGGGCGGGGTTCCGCGTGTCCGTTGACCGGGTGGTCATGGATGACCGACCCGGGCTTGCCGGGGACTTCGTGAGGCAGGGCGGGACCCTTGACCGGCCGTCCGGGCCGATCGGTGTCCGCCGCCGGCTCAGCGGCCGAGCGCGCCGGCCTTGATCCGCGAGACGAAGGCCGCCCACTCCGCGGCGTTCACCACGAGCGCGGGACCATCGGGATTCTTGCTGTCCCGCACCGCGATTCGGCCGCCCGAAACCGCAGCGACCTCAATGCAATTTCCGCTCTGCTGGGAACGCGTGCTCTTGCGCCACCCAGCGCCCGACAGATCGATTCCGTACGTCATTGCGCACCTGCAAATTTACGGCACATCCGGCTCTGCTTACCGGTCAACCCGGATGCCCGGTCATGCTGCCTGTTCAGGCATGCCGCCAGTCCGGCCGACCGCGGGATCCGTGCCGACCCCGTCCCTGCCGCATTCAGCGGCCAAGTACACCCGACTTGATCTGCGAGATGAAGTTCGCCCAGTCGGCTGCGCTGACCAGGAGCGCAGGTCCATGCGGGTTCTTGCTGTCCCGCACCGCGACCTGGCCCTTCGCCACGGCGGCGACTTCCACGCACTCGCCGTTCTGCATCGAATGACTGCTCTTACGCCACACCGCTCCCGAGAGGTCCACGTCGGCCATCGGGCATCTCCTTTCACCCGTCGGCTAGGGATTTTGCCGCTCTTATCAGCATAGTTCGCGTGTCCTGAGGGCTGAGGGCCACCGCTCTCAGGTGGTCGAAAGCGTTGACGTAGTTACGGATCTCTTCTGGCTTATCCAGGGAGATACTTCCGCCTATGGTCTCCATGTAAACAACGTCCGTTTCGGACGGTTCCTCGAATTTAAGGATGACGAAGGGCCCGCAGATCCCCGGGTGCGCCCCGACCGTGTAGGGGACGATCTGGATCGTCGTCTTGCCGGCCTCGCTCGCCGTGATCAGGTGCTCGAGCTGGGCGAGCATCACCTTGGGGCCGCCGACCACGCGGTGGATCGCGGCTTCATCGATGATCGCCCAAAGCTGGGGACGATCGGGCTTGTCGAGCACGCGCTGACGGTTCATGCGTACCTCGACGCGCCGCCGGATCTCGTCGGTGTCGAGTTCGAGTGGCCCGCCCTTGCCCAAAGCCATCGCGTAGTCCTCGGTCTGCAACAGTCCTGGGACCACGGCGAGTTGGAAAGTGTGGATGGCGTACGCCTCCTCTTCCAGGCCGATGATGAATTCGTATCGGCTGGGCAGAACGTCGCGGTATGCGTACCACCACCCTCGTTTACGGGACTCCTTGGCGAGTTGAACCAGTGCCGCCAGATGTTCCTCGTCCGTCACCCCGTAGAGGGCGCACATCACCCGGACGTCATTCGGGTGCGGTGCGGTACGGCCGGTTTCGATACGGAAGACCTTGGTGTGATGCCAGTCCAGTTGCCGGGCGACCTCCTCCTGGGTGAGTCCCGCCTCTTCGCGAAGCCTTTTCAGTTCTGCGACGAGCTGACGGCGCCGTACCCGATTCTGTCCGCTCGACATGTGAAAACTCCCTCCCGGCCCGCTCTGAAGCCACTATCGTGATTAGCGCTTCTTGCAGCCCTGCATAAAACGGCATGCAGTGGACCTAGCAACGCAAAGCATGCCACCTATGCGGAGTCACGCGCTGGCGAAGTGCGAAAGGTCGGTTTTGTTCATGACGGCTTCCCAGGCGACGCGCACCGTTGTCTACCTGGTTCAGGCCAGGAGCGAAACGGGCGATTGGAACGATACAGGAGAGTTCGGAGTTGGAAAGTCGCGCGGCGTCCGAATCGTCGCAGAAAGCATTCTTCGCGCATACGAAGCGGGAAATTCGCGAAACTGGCGAATTATCGCCTGGGACACCTGGACGGTCGAGCAGCTACTCGGCTGCGCCCCGTACCCCGAGCACGACCATCCCGCCGCCCAACTCGCCTGGATCCAGGCGATACGCGAGCACGTGCCGCCTCACGCCGAGGTCACCTCGACACGCAGATCCTGACCCCACTCGCGTCATCCACTGAGGAGTCCCCCATGCAGTCGCAAGAACTCCCCCTCCCCGACCCGTCCGGCCCACTGTCCCCAAATTCGCCGGTACCGGGCACTCCCCGAGCGGGCCACCCCCATCGCGGATGCGCCTCCCCAAGCGGCCCCACATCCCAAGACCGCTTCCGAAGCTGCCTCGCCCTCCCCGCCATGCCCACATCGGTGGCGACCGCCCGCATGCACACCCGCCACCTGCTCCGCCGCTGGCACCTGGCCGCCATCGCCGACGACGCCGGCCTCGTGGTCACCGAACTCCTGACCAACGCAATAAAGGCAGCCGACCCCATCCCACCCCAGCCCCGCTACCGCGACCTCTACGACCACCTCGCGGTCGTCTGCCTATGCCTTCACAACCTGACCGACGAACTCCTCATCGAGGTCTGGGACCCGAAGAACAACCCCCCAATCCCCCGCGACGCCACCCCCACCGACGAAGGCGGCCGCGGTCTCCTCTTGGTCGACGCCCTAACCCTCGCCTGGGGCACCCACTGGCCCCACCAAGGCGGCAAAATCGTCTGGGCCACCCTCACCCTCAACTAGCCCTGAGAGCTCCCCCCTGAGGCATCGTCCTTGACCGCCCTGAGATTGCTCCTCACCGTCTCAGTGATCGGATGGCCATCCCCCAGCACCCGCTCTGCATCGGCGAGGGCGCGTTCGTAGAGGGGGATGGCGCGGTTGAGGTCCCCGGCCGATTCGTAGGCGTAGGCGAGGTTGTTGCGTGAGGTGAGGGTGTCGGGGTGGTTGGGGCCGAGGATGCGCTCGGCATCTGCGAGGGTGCGTTCGTACAGGGGGATGGCGCGGTTGAGGTCCCCGGCCGCTCGGTAGGCGCCGGCGAGGTTGTTGCGTGAGGTGAGGGTGTTGGGGTGTTTGGGGCCGAGGATGCGCTCGCGGTCGGCCAGGGTGCGTTCGTAGAGGGGGATGGCGCGGTTGAGGTCCCCGGCCGATTCGTAGGCGTAGGCGAGGTTGTTGCGTGAGGTGAGGGTGTTGGGGTGGTTGGGGCCGAGGATGCGCTCGGCATCTGCGAGGGTGCGTTCGAACAGGGGGATGGCGCGTTTGAGGTCCCCGGCCGCTCGGTAGGCGCCGGCGAGGTTGTTGCGTGAGGTGAGGGTGTTGGGGTGGTTGGGGCCGAGGATGCGCTCGGCATCTGCGAGGGTGCGTTCGAACAGGGGGATGGCGCGGTTGAGGTCCCCGGCCGCTCGGTAGGCGTAGGCGAGGTTGTTGCGTGAGGTGAGGGTGTCGGGGTGGTTGGGGCCGAGGATGCGCTCGCGGTCGGCCAGGGTGCGTTCGAACAGGGGGATGGCGCGGTTGAGGTCCCCGGCCGCTCCGTAGGCGTAGGCGAGGTTGTTGCGTGAGGTGAGGGTGTCGGGATGGTCATGTCCCCTCACTTTCTCGATGACGTCAAGTGCGCGCTCAAAACAGTCGATGGCACGGCGGGCATCGCCCTGGTCAATAAGGAAGAGGCCGCTTTCGTTGAACAGTCGCGCAATGTCGACGGTCTCGGTGTCAGCAGGGGCGTGGGCAACCAAAGCGGCTATGTGCGGGACTAGGGGCCGCCATCGAGGCCAGCCGGTCGGGTCGTTGTACGGGGTCGACGGCAGGGCTGCGCTGATGAGAGTGATGGCCTGGTGCAGGGCGTGACGAATGTCCTCAGGACGGCGGTGGGGGTCGGCGGGATCGGGAGTACGGGTGACGGCCTGCACAAGGCGGTGCACGGTGATGCCCGCCGACCTGTCATTGTTGATCATGTTGTACGCGGACAGTGCGCCGAGAGCCTGCTGGAGTTGTGGAGGTTCGGCGAAGCCCTCGAGCAGTACGTGAGGGATCGCTTCGGGCCCATACCAGGCCAGAACCCGTAGCAGGTCGCCGGCGAGGGGTATGCCGGTGAGCTGATCGAGTGTGACCCGCCAGACCCGGGCGATGGTGCGCGCGCTGTCGCCGCCCTGCGCGACCTGCTCGAACATCTGGGCGGGATACCTCTGCAGCAGGCCCAGATACGCGCGTGGCGACAGACGGTTTTGATGGATGTAGGCGCCCGCCTGCTCGATGGCCAGCGGCAGACAGCCCAGCTCGCGCACCAGCTCCTTCGCGCCGTCGAGATCGACGTCGGTGCCGTCATGGGTGACGATCCGGGTCAACAGGTCGACCGCCTCTTTCTCGCTCAACACATCCAGCCGCAACACTGAGGCGCCCAAGCGGTGCCATCCCGCGCCGAGTCGGCTGGTCACCAGCAGCTTCCCGGCTGAGATGCGCCCCACCAGATCAGCGACGTGATCGGGCTTGGTCACGTTGTCGAGCAAGAGCAGCCAGTCGGAGTGGCAGGCGAGCCAGGCGATCGCCCGCTTGGTCAGCGCGGCCGACGGCAGTACGTCGGCGAGTTCCGGCTGCAGTGCCGCCGCCAGCTCCGCGAGCCCGGCTTCGATGGAGGCAGGGCTGTCGGCGGTGATCCACCACACCGGGTTGTACGTACCGGATCTGGCTTTTTTCATGGCGTAACGGGCGGCCAGTGTCGATTTCCCGATGCCGCCCAGCCCGTGCACCGCGGCGACGACGACCCGGCTTTGTCCATCGAGCGCCCGCTCGAGGTCGGAGAGATCCTTTTCACGCCCGACGAACAACTCTGCCTGAACGGGCAGGTTGACGAGGTTCCGCGGAGCGGCCACCTCCTCGACCGGGCGCAACGCCTCGGCGGGCAGCATTGTCTGCCAGTTGACGGTGTTATCACCTGTGGAGATGATCCCGCGGTTCCCGCCTTCCAGCCATACCGCTCGGGAGCCGAGTGTCGCCTCCTCATTCGATCCGTCGGCAGATGGCGAGAACGGCTCGGCAGCGGGTAATGCCCCGGGAGAACGGGCTTCCGAGGGTTTGTCCGATTGCGGGCGACGCCGCCAGAGAGGCCAGGGTGTCATCGCTGGATATTGGTCGTGTTGTCGCCGGTCGAGGCGATCCCGTTGTTGTCACCCGATATCATGATCGACCGCCCCTGCGCAGGCGGTGTGTGCCGGCCGTTTCGCGCGTCGCGGCGTTGCCGTTCGGTTCGCAGGCCGTACACCGACGCCCAGAGCCCGGCGACCGCCACGAACAGCCCGAGCACGCTGGCGAGTTTGTCCGCGTCGTCGAGTCCTACGTGGACGAAATAAACGGTCAAGGCCGAGAGCGCCACCAACGTGACGATCGCCCCGCCCCACATGAACACGCGGCCGCGCATGTCCGTCATCATCGGGCGTTTTGCATGATCACGCAAAGTGTTGACGGTTTGGGCGCCAAACTCGGGCGGCTACCTGTCCGGCTATGTGTACGGCGGCTCAGAGGGTGCGAATCGTGACGTTTTCGGGGAACTGGTCGAGAATGGCTGTTCCGAACAGGAAGTCCGATGTGAGGGACTCGTTTTCGAGTGGTGACGGCGCAGGTTCCCTCAGCCGTCTTGTCGCCGGTACGCCGACCGCGAGGGCTCAGCGTCGCGCCGCCTGCCTGGTCGAACGCTCGGAGATCTCATCCTGTCGATGGTCAGGCCATGATCTTCGAATCGCAAACTAGTCATCCTGAGCGCCGCTCTTGTCCGTGCCGAGCCTGTTCCTCACCGTCTCGGTGAGCCGGGCGACATCACCCGGCGATCGCTCTGCATCGGTGGGGTTGCGTTCGCACAGGGACATGGCGCGGTCGGGGTCGCCGGCCTTCCGGTAGGCGTCGGCGACCGCGATAATGCAAAGAGCCGCCCATACTTGAGGAAACAATGTGAACTTCCCTATGGCCTGCGGCGCAATCCCGGCGGACTCGGCTATGGCGGAGCGGGCCTCGCGGCCGTGAGTGACGCGGACGTTTCCCGGCGGACCGTGCTTTTCGGGATGTGACGGTGCCGCGTAGGCTCGCTGAGCGTGGAGCCGGATCTGGAGTTCGTGAGCAAGCGGGCCGGGCGGGCGCCGGAGGAGCTGACCCGGCGGGACGTGGCCCGGGCGCTGCTCGCGACGTCGTCGGGGAGGGCGCTCGTGGCGTTGCCGGCGCTGCGGCGCGAGATGGAGGAGGCGGGGAACCCGCTGTCGCCGGTGTTCTGGGAGTCCGCGAAGCGGACGCTCATGAGCATCGAGTCCGGTAACGCGACCGTGGGCGACGTGCAGCGGTGGCTGGAGTCCACGGGGACCGAGCCGATGCTGCTCACCCGCGGGTACTTCGTGTGGGCCGACGAGGACGAACGCGGGCCGGTCGCCGCCGAGATGCACCAGCGGCTCCCTCGCCTACCTGGAGGAGCAGGTGGCGGCCGGGGTGATCGACCCGGACCGGCTCGCCGTGGACGACGCCGAGGCCCGGGCCGTGTACGAGGAGCTGCAGGAGCGGTGGCTGGAGACGCCGCTGCCGGACGGCCGGGTGCCGAGCGAGGCGGTGCTCGACGAGGAGGACGAGGCGCTGCTCGCCGAGCGGCACGAGGAGGAGGCGTACGCGCTGGAGGAGCTGCGCCGCATCCTCGCCGAGCTGCCCGAGCCGCCGCGGCCGGACGCCGAGCTGCGCGCCGCCGCGGTACGGCTCCGCGCCGTGCTGGCCGAGCCCGGGTACCCGGGCAACGTGCTGCGCGCCTGCGCCGGGTTCGACGAGCTGCCCATGCCGGAGGACGACGAGGAGCTCTGGCTCGCCGTCGCCGCCGGCATCGCGGGCCCGATCTCCGACCTGCCGGACGACGAGCGGACCGAGGAGCTCGCCGAGCTGAACGGCGAGGTCGGCCGCGAGGAGTCGGCGCTCGCCTCGCTGTGCGGGATCGAGTACGCCGACTGGCTCGCGGCCGTGGCCGCGCTCGCCCGGCGCGGTCCCGGGGTGCTCGCCTCGCCGGAGCGGCTCGCCCGGATGGTCGCCGAGTCCGAGGACGTGGAGATCGACCTCGGCGAGTTCGGCGACACGTACGGCGAGTTCGACGCCGCCGACGACATCGAGGCCACCGAGGCCCTGTTCGCCGCGGTCACCCCGCTGTGGCGGGTGCTCGGCATCGTCGACGCCAACGACGTGCTCACCCCGCTCGGCTGGTGGGGGCTGCCGAGGGCGCTCGAACGCTCCTGGTCCGCCGACTGACCCCGGGGCCTGTGCGAAGACGTCCCGGCGATATTCGGGGAGCGAGGACCCTACGTCGCCTGCGGTGCAGTCGTCTGCCGTGGCGCTGCGAACACAGGACGGTGTCAGCTCGGGGCGGCCCGCCCCTCGTCACGCGGGCCGTCGGCGGCCTATGGACGGGGAATTCGGTCCGCACGATCGGTGGTCACCGGGGGAAGGACACGCGGCGAGGCGGACGCTTCACGCGCGGGCCGGAGTGCCCATGTGACGGTGATGGGGGAACGGCCGGGAAGTCCGGTGGGCGGCCGTCACTCGCCAGATGATGGTGGGCCGCCGGGAGTGGAACGGGCGACGAGGTCGGCGTACTCGGGGTGGCGGTCGATGTAGCGGGCGATGAAGGGGCAGCGGGGGATGACCCGGAGGCCCGCGTCGCGGGCGGCGTCGAGGGCGGCGCGGGCGAGGTGGCCGCCGAGGCCGCGGCCCTCGAACTCGGGCTGGACCTCGGTGTGGCTGAGGATGATGGTGCCGCCCTTGAGGGCGTACTCGGTGAAGCCGACGACCGTGCCGTCGAGCCGCACCTCGAAACGGGCCGCCTGCGGGTTGTCGGCGACCTCGATGGCCTCGGACATGGCGCCGGGCTACTTCTGCGCGTCCGGGCCGCCCGGCTTCTTGGCCGCGGCCTGCCTGGCGGCCTTCTCCTCACGCTCGATATCGGCCTCGCGCGGTACCTCGATCTTGGAGATCTGCTTGTTCATCGACTTGATCAGCAGGTACAGGGCGAAGCCGATCGCGGCGACCACCAGGAAGCCGAGCAGACCCGGGCTGACCTGGGTGGGATCGAAAGTGGAGGTGTTCACGCCTCCAGTCTGCCACCCGCGGCCCGTGGTTCCGCCCCCGGTGGCCGCCGTCGTCGTCAGGCGTCACGGCCGTGCCGTAGCCACAAAGGACGTCACGGTCCGGCCGTCAGGAACAGGCCGGGGCGACCTCCTCGGCGCGGATGCCGGCGAACAGGTCGTCCTCCGGCAGCTCGGTGTCGACCAGGGAGCGGGCGAGGTGGTAGTCCTCGGTCGGCCAGACCTCCTGCTGCAGCTCCCGCGGGCAGACGAACCAGAAGCCGTCCGGATCGACCTGGGTGGCGTGGGCGAGCAGCGCCCGGTCCCGCACCTCGAAGTACTCGGCGCAGTGCACCCGGGTGGTGATCTCCCACTTGCGCGGCCGGTCCTCCCAGCGCGCGATCCAGTCCCCGTACGGCGAGCCGAGGCCGCGCTCCGTCATCGCCTTGTGCAGCGCCTCGAACCGCTCCTTGCTGAAGCCCATGTGGTAGTAGAGCTTCAGCGGCTGCCACGGCTCACCCAGCCCCGGGTAGCGGTCCGGGTCCCCGGCGGCCTCGAACGCCTCCACCGAGATCCGGTTGGTCATGATGTGGTCCGGGTGCGGGTAGCCGCCGTCGTCGTCGTACGTCAGGATCACGTGCGGCCGGAACTCGCGCACCGCGGCGACGAGCGGTGCGGCGGCCACCTCCAGCGGCTGCAGGGCGAAGCAACCCTCCGGCAGCGGCTGGGACTCGTCCTCGGGCAGGCCGGAGTCGACGAAGCCGAGAAACCGCTGCTTGACCCCGAGGATCTCACGTGCCCGCTCCATCTCCTGGCGGCGCACCTCGGCGATGTTCGCCGCGATCTCGGGCCGGTCCATTTTCGGGTTGAGGATGGAGCCGCGTTCCCCACCGGTACACGTACACACCAGCACGTCGACCCCTTCGGCCACGTAGCGCGCCATGGTCGCGGCGCCCTTGCTCGACTCGTCGTCGGGGTGCGCGTGAACGGCCATCAGCCTCAGCGGTGCACTCACGCTCGGTGTCTCCTGTCCTGAGCATCGCCCAGAGCGGCTAGGTTTGCTGTGAAAGGGTGGGTCGTGACTCCCACACCCGACAATTGTCTCTGACAACACCGACAGACCGCAGGGAGATTCCGCCATGGCCAGGGAGGAGCCGGAGGCGCGGCCGAACACGGCCCCGGTCCTCGGCAGACCAGAGGATTTCCCGGAGCGCCCGCGCCGCGAGGGCAGGATTGGGCGTTTCCTCGTATATCTGGTCATTGGGGCGATCGTGGGTGTGATGGCCATCGGGTGGGGCGTCATCATGATGCTCGGCCGCGGTGCCCCGGACGTGCGCGGACAGGTGATCAGCTTCGATCGCTCCGACCCCTCGGTCATGGTGATCACCTTCCAGGTGTACAAGCCGGCCGACCGCGCGGCCGTGTGCCGGCTGCGCGCGGTGGACGTGGACGGCGTCGAGGTCGGCAACCGGGAGGTCGAGATCCCGGCGGGTGAGCAGTATGTCACCCGCACCGAACGTGTGCTGACCAGCGCACAGTCCTGGAACGGCCAGGTCCAGCACTGCTATCTCGTACAATGAGTCTTTTGAAAAACTCGCCGAGAGGCTAACCTCTCGGCAATCGCACGACCGCAACCCTGAGTGGCAGCAAGGAGAACCCGTGGCCGACTCCCACACTGACAACGTCACCTGGCTGACCCAGGAGGCGTACGACCGCCTTAAGGCGGAGCTGGAGTATCTAACGGGCCCGGGGCGCACCGACATCGCCAAGAAGATCGAGGCCGCCCGCGAGGAGGGCGACCTGCGGGAGAACGGCGGCTACCACGCCGCCAAGGAGGAGCAGGGCAAGATGGAGGCCCGCATCCTCCAGCTGCGCCACATCCTCGAGAACGCCAAGGTCGGTGAGGCGCCCCGTAAGGAGGGCGTGGTCGGCCCCGGCATGACCGTGACGGTCCGGTTCGAGGGCGACGGCGAGGAGCTCACGTTCCTGCTGGCCTCCCGCGAGGAGACCGGCGCCCCGATCGACGTGTACTCCCCGAAGTCTCCGCTCGGGGCCGCGATCAACGGCAAGAAGATCGGCGAGAAGGCGACCTTCAAGCTCCCGAACGGCCGGGAGAACACCGTGGAGATCCTGCTCGCCGTGCCGTACGTCGGCAAGTAAGTGAGCTCGGACGGTCCCCGTCCGGCCGCGCACCCCGTCGGCGCGCCCTGATCGGCAGGCGCCGAAAGCGTGAGCCACCCGTCAGAGTTGTCCATATCGCTCCACGAGACGATCCGCCGGAGAGCCGCTTCGGCGGATCGTCTCGTGTCCGGTCGCGATTCGGCGAGGCCTATGGACGACCGGCGGCGATCTACGGCAGGCTCTGAACGGATCATCGACGGGGCGTGCGGGTGAGGAAGGGGGCGACGTCGTGCTCGAGCCGCGAGCGCGTCACCCCGAACCCTCCTCCCGGCCGCGGACCGGCCAACCGGCCGTGCCGGCGCCCACGCCCCCGTACGCGCACCCCGCCTGGCCGCAGGGGGCGTCCCCGCACCAGGCCGCGGCCTTCGTCCCGCCGTTCGTCCACCTCGTCCCCGGCGCGTTTCCCGCGCCGCCCGGCGCCGTCCCGGGGACGCCCGGCCGCCCGCCCCGGCGGGAGGGCCCGGTACGGCGGGCGCTGCGGCGCCTGGCGGCGTCGCGCCGTACCGCCCCGGTCGTCGCCGTGCTGCTCGCCGGCGTGCTCACCGCGGACCTGGTGGCGCTGGGCGCGCTGGAGGCCGCCGAGGAGGCCGCGCCCCCGGCCCGCACCGCGGTCGCCGCGCGCGAGCCCGGCGACCCGCACCGCTACGTCGCCGCCACCCGTGACCCGGCCGGTGCCTCCGGCGGGGCCGACGCGGGTACGGCCGGCCAGGCCGAGGTGGCGCCGCTGGAGCGGCTGCGCGAGCCCCACCTGTTCGTGGTGGCGGGCCGTACCCTGCCCGCCTCGGCCGTGGCCCGGGTGCGCCGCCTGAAGGGCGTGGCGGCGGTCGAGACGGCCGACGCGGCCGTGGTGACGCTCGACGGCAAGCGCGTGCACACGCTCGGCGTGAACCCCTCCACCTTCCGCGCCTACACCCCGGAGATCACCGCCCGCTCCGACGCGCTGTGGCGGAACATCGCGGCCGGGGACGTGGCGGTCTCCTTCGTGCTCGGCCGGGACGGCGGGGTGGCGCTCGGCGCGGTCGTGGACGCCGGCGGGCGGCGGCTGCGGGTCGGCGCCTGGGCGACGGTCGGCATCGGGCCGATCGACGCGGTGGTGTCCCACGACACCGCCCGCCTGCTCGGCATGCCCGAACGCAACGCGCTCGTGGTGAGCGCACCCGGCGCCGACCTGGGCGGGCTGCGCCGCCGCATGCTCCGCGTGCTGCCCAAGGGCGCCCAGGTGGCCGTGATCGACCCCGGGTACGTCGAGCCGCGGCGCCCGGCGCGCGAGCGCCCCGCCGATGACGGCACGGCAGGCGGCGGGGCCGGGGACGCCGCGGGCGGCGGGCGCGACCTGCCGGAGGGGGACGCCGACCGGCCCGCGGGCTCGTTCCTCTCCGACGAGCAGCGGAACCGGGTGCTCGCCGCGGCGGCGAGCAGGATCGGCAGGCCGTACGCGTGGGGCGCCGCGGGGCCGGACGCGTTCGACTGCTCCGGCCTGGTGCAGTGGGCCTACGCCCAGGCGGAGGTGCGCATGCCGCGGGTCACCACCGCCCAGTGGGCCACCGGCCCGCGCATCCCGCTCTCCGAGGCCCTCCCCGGCGACCTGCTGTTCTGGCGCCGGGACCCGACCAACCCCGGCTACATCTCGCACGTGGCGATCTACTGGGGCGACGGGAGGATGCTGCACGCGCCGCGCACCGGCGACGTGGTGAAGATCGCCCCGATCGACATGGCCGGGTTCGCCGGCGCGGTCCGGGTCGACCCCGAGGTCGCCGCGCGGGTGCGCTGACCGGCGTACGGCTCAGCCGCCGAGCGCGCAGGACAGGTTCGCGAGGGCCTCGTCGACCATCTCGTCCAGCGGGCGGCGGCCGTCCTCCGTCACCCAGGCGACCAGGACCGGCACGAGCGCGCCCGCGACCGCGCCGCACAGCGTGCGGATCCGCAGGTCGTCCGGGTCCCGCCCGAACCGCCGGGCGAGCTCCGCCGCCAGCCCGTCCACCGTGTTGAGCAGCGTGTCGAGGGTGCGGGCGCGCAGCGACGGGATCGACATCTGCAGCCGGGCGCGCAGCCGCAGGTCGCTCTGCTCCTCCTGGGAGAGCCGGGCGAACGCGGTGCGGAAGGTGTCGCGCAGCACGGTGCCGAGCGGGGCGTCGGCGGGCTGCGCGGCGAGCGCCGCGTGCAGCACGGCGGCGTAGTCGTCCCGCAGGACGAGCGCCTCCTTGGTCGGGAAGTAGCGGAAGAACGTGCTCGGCGACACCTCCGCCGCCTCGGCGATCTGCTCGACGGTCGTCTCGTCGTAGCCCTGCTCGGCGAAGAGGCGCAGCGCCTGCTCCTGGATCGTCTGTCGCGTCTTCGCCTTCTTGCGCTCGCGTAGCCCGTCACGGCGCTCGGCCGACACGGGTGTGGTCATGCCCGACATTCTTCCGTCCAATTCGCGCAGGTCGCACGCGGGGAAGGGCCGAGGGGTCCGGCCGCGTGTCACGGCTGCCCAGCATAACCGAGAAAACGGAAGTACAAGACAAAAGGGACACACTGCCAAATGACAGGGAGGGTCAATTCGGGCACGCCGGTGACCGGCGTGACGGCCGTGCCGGACGGCGGCCGCCCGCGCCGCACGTTCCCGGAGGCGATCCCGGGACGCGCGCCCGGCGCACGCGAGGCCGTACGGCGTGCCGGGCGGGACGCCGGACAGGGGGTGTGGCGCATGGGCCAGGATGTAAGTGCGTAATCATAATTACATGAACAACGACGAAGCGGTCATCAACGCCTGGTTCACCGGCCGGCTGCCGCAGGAGTGGTTCGGCGGGCGGCACGAGATCGTCCTCGACCGGGAGGAGATCACCGTCATCGGCACGCTGCCGGAGCCGGAGACGCGCGCGGACGCCTCCGCGGCCGAGCGGGATGCGCTGCGCGACGGGGTGGCCCAGCGGTTCCGCGAGGAGACCCGCGACCGCCGCATCGAGATCGCCCGGGAGGCCGAGCACCGGTTCCGCCGCAAGGTGTCGTGGGGCGTCCGGATCGGCGACCGGACTGTGATGTTCACCACGTTGTCGGTCCCGGTGATGACCCGGCTGCGGCAGCCCGAGCGGAGGGTGCTCGACACCCTCGTGGCCGCCGGAGTGGCCCGCAGCCGCAGCGACGCGCTCGCCTGGTGCGTGCGCCTGGTGGCCCGGCGGGCCGACACCTGGCTCTCCGACCTGCGGGATGCCCTCCGGCACGTGGACCGGGTGCGCTCCGCGGGACCCGACCTGGTGGACTAAACCAATTCACGAAATGGACTGGACCAATTCCGGTGGCCTATACCAATCGCCGCCGGAAACCCCGTCGGGACGGGCACTGTGGAAACGCGCGGGGGTATTTTTTAACAATCATTCCGCTGGGTAGGCTCAATCGGTATGTCCGACGGCTCCGGTCCTCCGGCGACGTGCCCATGTGTGGTCGCGCCGCAGGTGGGCAGGGGCATGACGGCAACCGCGCCGCGCGAATTTAACCGGTCTGGAACGTGAATGAAACACCTTTCGATGACCGGGTCCGGACATCGGAACGGTGACTTTCGTCACTGGTCCAAACCAATTGGATTCCGCGCGGATTCTTCGATGAAGATGGTTTTTATCCGGAGAACGCCAAAGGAGCCGCCGTCGTGTCCGTCACCGTACAGGGAACCAGCAAGACGACCCGCGCCGACCTGGCCGCGTGGGTCAACGAGATCGCCGAGCTCACCCAACCCGACCGGATCGAGTGGTGCGACGGGTCCGAGGCTGAGTGGACGCGACTGACCAACCTGCTCTGCGAGAAGGGCACCTTCACGCGGCTGAAGGCCCGCCCCAACAGCTTCTACGCGGCATCCGATCCGTCGGACGTGGCCCGGGTGGAGGACCGGACCTTCATCTGCTCGGAGAAGCCCGAGGACGCCGGCCCGACCAACAACTGGATCCACCCGGACGAGATGCGCGCCACCTTCCAGGAGCTGTTCCGCGGGTGCATGCGCGGCCGGACCATGTACGTGGTCCCGTTCTGCATGGGGCCGCTCGGCGGTGAGATCTCCAAGCTCGGCGTGGAGATCACCGACTCGGCGTACGTCGCGGTCTCGATGCGGATCATGACCCGGATGGGCGAGGACGCGCTGCGCCTCATCGAGGAGGGCCACGACTTCGTCAAGTGCGTGCACTCCGTCGGCGCCCCGCTCGAGCCCGGCCGGCAGGACGTGCCGTGGCCGTGCAACTCGACCAAGTACATCAGCCACTTCCCGGAGACCCGGGAGATCTGGTCGTACGGCTCGGGGTACGGCGGCAACGCCCTGCTCGGCAAGAAGTGCTACGCGCTGCGCATCGCGAGCGTGATGGCCCGCGACGAGGGCTGGCTCGCCGAGCACATGCTCATCCTCAAGCTCACCCCGCCGAACGGCGAGCCCCGGTACATCGCGGCCGCCTTCCCGTCCGCCTGCGGCAAGACCAACCTCGCCATGCTCCAGCCGACCATCCCCGGGTGGAAGGTGGAGACGGTCGGCGACGACATCGCCTGGATGCGGTTCGGCGAGGACGGCCGGCTGTACGCGATCAACCCCGAGGCGGGCTTCTTCGGCGTGGCCCCCGGCACCGGCGAGTCGACCAACGCCAACGCGATCAAGACGCTGTGGGGCAACAGCATCTTCACCAACGTGGCGCTCACCGAGGACGGCGACGTCTGGTGGGAGGGCCTCACCGACGAGCCCCCGGCGAAGCTCACCGACTGGCGGGGCCGCGAGTGGACCCCGGACTCGCCCGAGCCGGCCGCGCACCCCAACGCCCGGTTCACCACCCCGGCCTCCCAGTGCCCGACCATCGCCCCCGAGTGGCAGGACCCGAAGGGCGTGCCGATCTCGGCGATCCTGTTCGGCGGGCGGCGCGCCACCGCGGTGCCGCTGGTCACCGAGTCGTTCGACTGGCAGCACGGCGTGTTCATCGGCGCGAACGTCGCCTCGGAGAAGACCGCGGCGGCCGAGGGCAAGGTCGGCGAGCTGCGCCGCGACCCGTTCGCGATGCTGCCGTTCTGCGGCTACAACATGGGCGACTACTTCGCCCACTGGCTGAAGATCGGCAAGATGACCGACCCGGACAAGCTGCCGCGGATCTACTACGTGAACTGGTTCCGCAAGGACGCCAACGGCCGGTACGTCTGGCCCGGCTACGGCGAGAACAGCCGGGTGCTGAAGTGGATCGTGCAGCGCCTCAACGGCGAGGCCGACGCCGTCGAGACGCCGATCGGCCTGCTGCCCACCAAGGAGTCGCTCGACCTGGAGGGCCTCGACATCTCCGACGAGGACCTGGACCTGCTGCTGTCCGTCGACCGCGACGTGTGGCGGGAGGAGGCGTCGCTCATCCCCGAGCACTTCAAGACCTTCGGTGACCACCTGCCGAAGGAGCTCTGGGACGAGTACCACCGGCTGGTCGAGCGCCTGGGCTGATCGGCCCGGGTCGTGCCCGTCAACGGCGCCGGGCACACGCTGCCGTCGTGCGGCCCCCTTCCGCGTACCGCAACCAATCCTCTGGGAGCCTGCCGAACCGCGGAGGGGGCCGCACGACGGTCCCTCACCCCCGCCCCCGCGTCCGTTTCGGCGATCCTTTCCGGCCTTTTCGCCGCCGAACGACCGAAACCGGCCCCACGCGCGGCCCAACGGTCGTAGGGTCATGATCGACGCTCGTGTCCCGCGACCACGCCCGGCGGGGCGGGCGTCCGAGGCACGGCGGCGCGCGCCGTAAAGTCTCATCACGGAACCGAACGCGCCGGACCGAGAACGCTCCACTTCGGCCGTCTTGGGCCGCCCGAGGCGGCGATAATGGCTCGTCGGACAAGGACCGGGGAGGAAAGGGAAGCCCATGGGCCTGCGTGACTTCGTCTACCGCCTGTACGAGCGCCGGCTGGAGGCGAAACTCGCGAACGGCCCGATCCCCAAGCACGTCGGCGTCATCGTCGACGGCAACCGGCGGTGGGCCCGGGCGATGGGCCTGCAGGACGTCAGCCGCGGGCACCGCAAGGGCGCCGACAAGATCGACGACCTGCTCGTGTGGTGCCGCGAGGCCGGCGTCGAGATCGTCACCGTCTGGCTGCTGTCGAGCGACAACTTCAACCGGCCGAAGGAGGAGCTCGAGCCCCTCTTCGAGATCATCGAGGACACCGTGCGCCGCCTCGCCGCAGGCGGCTGGCACATCAACCCCATGGGCGCCCTCGACCTGCTGCCCGACCACACCGCCCGCGTTCTCAAGGAGGCAAAGGAGGCCACCGCGGATCGTCCGGGCCTGATTGTGAACGTTGCGGTTGGGTATGGAGGAAGGCGTGAGATCGCTGATGCGGTGCGCTCCCTCCTCCAGGAGCACGCCAGCAAGGGCGCGAGCATCGAGGAGCTCGTCGAGGTCCTCGATGTGGAGCACATCGCGGAGCATCTCTACACGCGCGGCCAGCCCGACCCCGACCTGGTCATCCGCACCTCCGGAGAGCAGCGCCTCTCGGGCTTCCTGCTCTGGCAGAGCGCCCACTCGGAGTTCTACTTCTGCGAGGCCTACTGGCCGGACTTCCGCAAGGTGGACTTCCTGCGGGCGCTTCGCTCCTACGCCGCGCGGAACCGTCGGTACGGCTGCTGAACCAGGCGGTAAACACCCCGTTACGGCCACAACCGGACACTGGGCAACTTTTGCTCCAGCACGTACCGTAGGGCGTAGGCAGGTTACATCGCCTACCTCGGGAGAGGGCCCGTCCTTGCCACACGTCCCAGCGAGGAGGGCCGGACCCCGGCGCCACCTCCTGGTGCGGGTGCGCGGCGGGTCCGGTCCGATAAGCACCTCATCTGGCAGGGCGCCCGCGACGGGCGCCCGGGGGAGAACGCGTGGCAGTGTCCTCGATGACCTCGATCCACACCGACCCGACCCACCTGCGCGCGAACGGCTCCGCGACGGGTCCCCGCACCGACCGGCGTACGTACGTCGTCGACACCTCGGTCCTGCTGGCGGACCCGGCCGCGATGACGCGGTTCGCCGAGCATGAGGTGGTCCTGCCGATCGTCGTGATCACCGAGCTGGAGGCGAAGCGCCACCATCCCGAGCTCGGCTACTTCGCGCGGAAGGCGCTCCGGTTCCTCGACGATCTGCGGGCCCGGCACGGGCGGCTGGACGAGCCGATGCCGATCGGCGAGGGGACGATCCGGGTCGAGCTCAATCACAGCGACCCCTCGATCCTGCCCGCCGGGTTCCGGCTGGGCGACAACGACACCCGCATTCTCACCGTCGCCAAGGCCCTCGCCGCCGAGGGCAACGACGTGGTGCTCGTCTCCAAGGACCTGCCGATGCGGGTGAAGGCCGCCTCGATCGGGGTGACCGCCGAGGAGTACCGCGCCGGGCAGGTGATCGAGTCCGGGTGGACCGGCATGGCCGAGCTGCAGGTCGCCACCGAGGACATCGAGCACCTCTTCGAGCACGGCACCGTCGAGCTCGAGGAGGCGCGCGAGCTGCCCTGCCACACCGGCCTGCGGCTGCTGTCCGCGAAGGGCTCGGCGCTCGGCCGGGTCATGCCGGACAAGTCGGTACGGCTGGGGGCGAGGCGACCGCGAGGTGTTCGGCCTGCACGGCCGCTCCGCCGAGCAGCGCATCGCCCTCGACCTGCTCATGGACCCCGAGATCGGCATCGTCTCGATGGGCGGCCGGGCCGGCACCGGCAAGTCAGCGCTCGCGCTCTGCGCGGGCCTGGAGGCCGTGCTCGAGCGGCGCCGGCACCGCAAGGTGATCGTGTTCCGGCCGCTGTACGCGGTCGGCGGGCAGGAGCTCGGCTACCTGCCCGGCACCGAGAACGACAAGATGGGGCCGTGGGCGCAGGCGGTCTACGACACCCTCGGCGCGGTCACCTCGCCCGAGGTGATCGAGGAGGTCCTCGACCGGGGCATGCTCGAGGTGCTGCCGCTCACCCACATCCGCGGCCGCTCGCTGCACGACGCGTTCGTCATCGTCGACGAGGCCCAGTCGCTCGAGCGCGGCGTGCTGCTCACCGTGCTCTCCCGGATCGGCGCGAACTCCCGGGTGGTGCTCACCCACGACATCGCGCAGCGGGACAACCTGCGGGTCGGGCGGCACGACGGCGTGGTCGCCGTGGTGGAGAAGCTCAAGGGCCACCCGCTGTTCGCCCACATCACGCTCACCCGGTCGGAGCGCTCGCCGATCGCGGCCCTCGTCACCGAGATGCTGGAGGACATCACCCCCTGACCGTCCCGGCCACCCCGCCCGGACGGGCGTCACGGCGGTAGCTGCACGTCCTTGGCGGCGAGCCGCCAGTACTCCCGGCAGGTGTGCTCGCCGGCCGGGATCGGCCCGTCCGGCGTGGTGTGCGTGAGCTTCACGGCCCAGATCTCCTGGCGGAGCATCGCCGTACAGGTGATCTGGGCCTTCGCCGCCTCGGTGAGCTTCGCCGAGCCGTTCACGATCACGTGCAGGCGCAGGCCGAGCGGGTTCTCCGGGTCGTTGCGCGTCCCCGCCCGCCCGCCGTACCGGGTGACGTAGGTCTGCTCCAGGCGCAGCCCGGTGAGCGCGGTGGTCACCCCGTCGTGCGCGCGCTCCCCGGCCTGGAACAGCGCCTTCATCGTGTCCTCGACCGAGGACGAGGCGACCACGATCTTCTTCGGCCACAGCCGGTCGTCGCGCAGCAGGTAGACCGTGGTGAGCGTGGACCTCGCCCGGATCACCGGGGCCGGGCCCTCGTCGACCACGTCGGTGGGCTCGATGCCGCAGCCCGCCACCAGGGTGAGGAGCAGGGCGAGCAGGGCCGCGACGGCGACCGGGACGCGTTTCGTACGGCTCATGGCGCTCATCTCAGGGGGCCGGGATCCAGAGGGTGAACAGGGCGCCGGGGCCGGCGTTCTCCACGGTGAGCGTACCGCTGTGCAGCTCCGCGTTCGCCTTCGCGATGGCGAGGCCGAGGCCGCTGCCCTCGCTGCGGGTACGGCCCGCTTCGGCCTTGTAGAACCGGTCGAACACGTGCGGCAGCGCCTCCTCCGGGATGCCGTCGCCGTGGTCGCGCACGGTCACCCACAGGCCGTCGGACCGGCGCCGGGCGGTGACGACCACCGGCGGGGCGCCGTGCCGCAGCGCGTTGCCGACGAGGTTCGCCATGATCACGTCGAACCGGCGGGGGTCGAGCGAGAAGGTGAGGCCGAGCGGCACGTCGAGGGTGATCCCCTCGCCCCAGCTCCGCACCTTCAGGCACTCGTCGATCGCGTCGCGCACGTCCACGGTGTCCCGGCTGAGCACCGCGGTGCCGGAGTCGAAGCGGCTCGCCTCGATGAGGTCGTCGACGAGCACCCGCAGCCGGTCGATCTCCTGCACCACCAGCCGCACCGCCTGCCCCATGTCCTCGGGCAGCCGCTCGGCCTCCTCCTGCAGCACGTCGGTGACCGCGGTCATCGCGGCGAGCGGGGTGCGCAGCTCGTGCGACACGTCCGCGACGAACCGCCGCGACATCGCCTCCAGCGCGCGCAGCTCGGACACGGTCTGCTCCAGCGCGGCCGCGGTCTCGTTGAACGTCGCGGTGAGGTGGGCGAGCTCGTCCTTGCCGTGCACCGGCAGCCGGGTGTCGAGCTTGCCCGCGCCGAGGTCGCGGGCGGCCGCGCCGAGCCGCCGCACCGGCAGCAGCACGCTGCGCGCCGAGACGAGCGCGACCCCGATCGCGATGACGAGCGTGATCGACCCGGCCTGGAGCAGGGCGGTGCGCAGGTTGGCGAGCGTGCGCTCCTCGTCCTGCAGCGAGACGAACACGTAGACCGAGATGTCGGTGGGCCGCTCCCGGCCCAGCCGCTCCCGCTGCACCTGGGTGCCGATCACCAGGTACGGCTCGCCGTCGATGATGCGCCGCTGCTTCACCAGGCGGGTGAGGGCCTGGCGGCGCATCTCCACCGGGATCTGGGCGACGCGGAACGAGCTGCCCTGGGTCGCCCGCTCCTTGGTGCCGTGCCGTACCACCACCTGCCGGTCGGGGGCGGCGAGGGACTCGACGATCGCGTTGAGGTCGGACTCGGTGACCGAGGCGCCGCTCGGCCACAGCAGGTCGGTGGTGCCGACCGGCAGCGTGATGCGCTCCAGCACGTTGCGCACGTCGGTGACCTCGGCCTGCTCGACCCGGCGCAGCAGCTCCTGCCGGACGAGCTGGTAGGCGATGCCCGCGACGAGCACGGACGCGGTCACCGCGACCACGGTGAACGTGATCACCAGTCGCCCGCGCAGCCCGGTCGGGCGGAGCGTGCGGAGGCTCAGCACGGGATCATCACGGACCCATCACGATCGGCGCCGCCGTCACGGCGGGCTGAAGCGGTAGCCGAAGCCGCGCACCGTGTGGATGTAGACGGGCTCGGCGGGAACGGGTTCGATCTTGGCCCGGATGCGCTGCACGCAGGCGTCGACCAGGCGGGAGTCGGCGACGTGGTCGTGGTCCCACACCGCGCGCAGCAGGTAGCGGCGGTTGAGCACCTGCCCCGGGTGGCGGACCAGCTCCAGCAGCAGCCGCAGCTCGGTCGGGGTGAGGTGGATCTCCCGCCCGGCGCGGCTCACCTTGAGCGCGCCGCGGTCGACCACGAGGTCGCCGAAGATGAGGCGGTCGGGGGAGGCGGACTCCACCCGGCGCAGGATCGCCCGGATGCGGGCGTCGAGCACGCGCGGCTGGACCGGCTTGACCACGTAGTCGTCGGCGCCCGCCTCCAGGCCGACGACGATGTCGAGGTCGTCGCCGAGCGCGGTGAGCAGCACCACCGGCAGCTGGTCGATCTTGCGGATGCGCCGGCACACCTCGACGCCGTCGATGCCGGGGAGCATCACGTCGAGGATGACGATCTCGGGCCGCCGCTCCCGGATGTGGTCGAGCGCCTCCTCACCGCTGGCGTACGAGGTGACGGTGTGGCCCTGCCGGGTGAGCGCGAGCTCGAGGCCGGCGCGCACGGCCGGGTCGTCTTCGACGAGGAGTATGCCTGCCACCTGCACATTATGGGTGATTTCTCAGGTTTCCCGAACGGTCCTCTGGACCGGTCCGGCGGGCGGCGGGCGGGACCGGGGTTTCGGGCGCCCGCTTAATACCGTTTGACCGGACCATTTGGCCTGATATGTGACTAAAATCACAGGTCACGCCCGGGTCGGGGAATGCGCATGTAGCCGGGTGGATAGGTAAAGGGCGGCACCGCCGCGGGCAGCGGGAACACCAGGCAAATCCCCGGTTTCGGTTGCGGACCACCCCCCTGTTCACGGCAAGCTCAAGAGCCGTGAGCATAGGCGAGCAGGTGCTGGAACCTCGGCAGGACGAGGCTCCCGCCTCCCACCGGTCCCGCGGTCGGCGGCGCCCGCCCCGGCGCAGGAAGACCATGCGCATCAGGCCCAAGGTCGTGCTCGCCGCCGTGTGCTCCCTCGCGTTCGTGGGCTGGTGTACCTGGTTCGTCGTCGACACGCACCGCCGCAACAGCGAAGCGGACATCACCCCGCTCACGCTGGACGAGATGATGCGGATGGCGAAGGACCCCTTCGCGCCGGACCCGGAGGAGGACGCGATCAAGGCCCAGGCCGCGCAGCGTTACCGGCTGGAGGCGCTGCGGGCCGAGCGCCAGGGCCGCAAGGGCCTCAGTCCCGTCTACATCGCCAAGACCGCCCCCGGCGGCCGGGGCTTCCCGTCGTTCACGTTCCCGCCCGGCTCCAAGCCCGACCCGGGCAGCAACAAGGCCCTCGGCAAGCAGATGAACGCCGCCCGCGGCTGGGACGCCGAGTGGGGCTGCCTGGAGAGGCTCTGGGACAAGGAGAGCGGCTGGAACGAGCGCGCCGCGAACCGGTACAGCGGCGCGTACGGCATCCCGCAGTCGCTGCCCGGCTCGAAGATGGCGGCCGCGGGCCCGGACTGGCAGACCAACCCGGCCACCCAGATCAAGTGGGGCCTCGACTACATCGCCGGCCGGTACGGCTCGCCGTGCAAGGCCTGGGCGCACTCGCAGGCCAAGGGCTGGTACTGATCCACTCCGGCCGGACGAGGCCGGCCGTACGGACCCGTCCGGCCGCCTGAGCACGCCGCACGCGATCGCCGCGGCCCGCGGCGCGTTCGTCACGGCCGCGTCGCGGGCGGCCCGATCACGGGGAGATTCCCGCGCGTCGACGTGGTCTGCGGCACAACCGGGCATTACCCGGTGCCCGTTCCGGTCACGCCACGGGCTGGCGCGGGCCGAGTCTTGGTCAGGTCTGTTCGACCGTTCGGCAAGTCGCGCCGACATCCCCGGAGCCGGGCCGCACGCTGGGCTCCATGGGTGTGAAGGTCAGCGTTGTGGTGCCGGTGTCCGACCCGGGCGACGGGGACGACGCCTTCGACGCCTGCGTACGGTCGCTGCTGGGGCAGACCCTTCCGTCCGACGAGTACGAGGTGATCTTCGCCGACGACGGCTCGGGCGAGCCCACCCGGACGCGGCTCGACTCGGTGGCCGCCGCCCACCCCAACGTGCGCGTGCTGCACCTGGAGCGCCACGGCTCGCCGGTGCGCGGCCGCAACTCCGGGCTGTCGGTGGCCCGGGGCGACTACGTCTACCTGCTCGGCCAGCGCGACCGGCTGGAGCCCGACGCGCTGGAGCGCATGCACCGCATGGCCGTGGAGACCGACGCCGACGTGCTCATCGGGCGGCTCGTCTACGAGGGCCACCCGCCGCTGCCCGCGTTCCGGCGCAACCGGGACCGCGCCGACGTGCTCGAGGACCACCTGCTCGGCCTGCTCACCCCGCACAAGCTGTTCCGCCGCACCTTCGTGGAGAGCCAGTGGCTCTCCTTCCCCGACCTCCCCGCCGAGCTGTCCGAGCACGCCTTCGTGCTGCGCGCCTACCTCGCGGCGAAGGTGATCGCGGTGCTCTCCGACCACCTGTGCTGCCACGTCGGCCCGGCTCCGGAGCCGCCGATCGACCCCGCCGGGTACGCCGACGGGCTGCGGGTGATCCTCGACACCATCGACGACTTCACCGAGCCCGGCGAGCGGCGCGACCGCCTCTACGCCCACTGGCTGCGGGTCTGCGTGCTGCGCCGGCTCGGCGGCCGGGCGCTGCTCGCCACCCCGCCCGAGGAGCGCGAGGCGCTCTTCGACGAGCTGCGCGAGCTGGTGCGCGAGCGGTTCCCGCTGCGGCTCGACCGCCACCTGTCGGTGCCGATGCGGGCCCGCGCCGCGCTCGTCCGCACCCGCGGCCTCGCCGACCTCGTCGCGCTCGCCGAGGCGACCCGTGGCATGCGGCTGCGCGCCGAGCTGCGCGGCATCCGCTGGGAGGACGGGAGGCTCGCGTTTGACTTCGCCGGGGAGATCGTGCACCGGGACGGCGCGCCGGTGCGCTACCGGCGCATGGGCAGGCGGGTGCTGTGGACGCCGCCGCCCGCGCTCGGCGGGCCGGTGCTCTCCCCGAGCCTCGCCGAGGTGCCGCTGGATGCGCCGTCCACCGGGATGCGCGCGCACATCCGGCACACCGAGACCGGCGCGGTGTACCGGCTCCCGGTGACCGGGGAGATCGTGCAGATCCGGGAGGGCGACCAGGTGCGGGTGCAGGCGGTCGCCACCGCCCGGCTCGACGTCGGGAAGGCCGCGATCGGCCGCCCGCTGCCGCCCGGCCTGTGGGAGGTGCACCTGCGCATGAACACCGGCGCGCACCATGCCCGCGCCCGGGTGCGCTGCCCGCGCTCCCCGCGCAACTGCGTCGGCGGCCTCGCCGAGGGCGGCCGCAGGCTCGTGGTGCCCTGCTGGTCGGAGCGGGGCGAGCTCGCCGTGTGCGTCGAGCCGCGGTCGTTCGCCGACTCGATCGCGCTCGTCTCCACCGGGGTGAACATCGCCCGCCGCGACGGGCACCTGTTCGTGTCGCTGCCCGTGCCGTACGTGCCGCCGAGCGGCGGCCCCCCGATGGAGTGCGTGCTCGTCGGCACCGACGCCCGCGCCCGCACGGTGACCGCCCCGGCCCTCGTCGAGCCGGGCATGCCGGGACGGCTCGCCGGGCAGCTCATCGCCAAGTTCCCGGTGCGCCGCATGCCCGTGCCCGACTGCCTCGGCCCCGGCGTCTGGCGGCCCTACCTGCGTGCCGACGACCGCGAGGTGGAGCTCGGCTTCGGCCTCGACGTACGGTGGACCGGCCGGGCCCGGCTCATCCTCCCCGACCGGCCCGCGGGCACGTCGTTCGCCCGGCTGCGCCGGTTCGCCGCCCGGGTGCCCGGCGCCGGCCGCGTGGTACGGCTCTGCCGGGCGCTGCGCGACCGGTACGCCCCGCAGTGAGCCCGGCTACCGGCGCAGGTACGGGCGGGCCATGGCGAGCACGTCGAGCGCCGCGTCGAGCTCGGCCTCGGTGAGCCGGCCCGCCGCGACGTGGCCGCGCTCGACCACGATCTCGCGGAGCTCCCGGCCCTCGGCGAGGGCCTGCTTGACGATGCTCGCGGCCTCCTCGTAGCCGAGGTGGCGGGCGAGCGGGGTGACCACCGACGGGGACGACTCGGCGTAGCCGCGCAGCCGGTCGGCGTTCGCGGTGACGCCCGCCACGCAGCGGTCGGCGAGCAGCCGGGAGACGTTCGCCAGCAGCCGGATCGACTCCAGCACGTTGCGCGCCATCATCGGCATCATCACGTTGAGCTCGAACGCCCCCTGCGCGCCGCCGAACGCCACGGCCGCGTCGTTGCCGATCACCTGGGCGGCGACCATGCAGACCGCCTCGGGGATCACCGGGTTCACCTTGCCCGGCATGATCGACGAGCCGGGCTGCAGGTCCGGCAGGTTGATCTCGGCGAGCCCGGCCCGCGGCCCGGACCCCATCCACCGCAGGTCGTTGGCGATCTTGTGCAGGGAGACGGCGACCACCCGGAGCTGGCCGGACAGCTCCACCAGCGCGTCCCGGGCGCCCTGCGCCTCGAAGTGGTCGCGCGCCTCGGTGAACGGCAGCCCGGTGCGCTCGGCGAGCAGCGCGATCACCTCACCGGCCCACTGCGGGCCCGGCGTGTTCACCCCGGTGCCGACCGCGGTGCCGCCCAGCGGCAGCTCGGCGACCCGGGGCAGGGTGGCCCGCAGCCGCTCCGCGCCGTGCTCGATCTGCGCCGCGTACCCGGCGAACTCCTGGCCGAGAGTGACCGGCGTGGCGTCCATCAGGTGGGTACGGCCGGCCTTGACCACGTCGGCGAACTCCCCGGCCTTGGCGGTGAGCGCGCTGCGCAGGTGGTCGAGCGCGGGCAGCAGCTCGCGGTGGAGGCCGAGCACCGCGGCCACGTGGATCGAGGACGGGAACACGTCGTTCGACGACTGGGCCGCGTTCACGTGGTCGTTCGGGTGCACCGGGCGGCCCAGCCGCTCCTCGGCGAGGGTCGCGATCACCTCGTTGGCGTTCATGTTCGACGAGGTGCCCGACCCGGTCTGGAACACGTCGACCGGGAACTCGGCGTCCCACCGGCCCTCGGCGACCTCGTCGGCCGCGCTCGCGATCGCCTCGGCGAGCTCCGCGTCGAGCAGGCCGTACCGGGCGTTCACTCGGGCGCACGCGGCCTTGATCATCCCGAGCGCGGCGATGTGCTCGCGCTCCAGCCCGCGCCCCGAGACCGGGAAGTTCTCCACGGCCCGCTGGGTCTGCGCCCGCCACTTCGCGCCGGCCGGGACGCGGACCTCGCCCATGGAGTCACGTTCGATGCGATAGTCGGCCATACCCCAGTGTCACCCGCACGGCCGGGCTCGTCCCGGTCGGCGCGCCGGGCGGCCCGGGTCAGGAGCCGGCCGAGCCGCCGCCGGGGACGAAGGAGCCGAGCACCGCCTCGCGCTGCGCGGCGTCCTGCTGCCAGGACTCGTCCGGGGCGGTCCAGCGCAGCACGTACGTGGCGCCGCCGGACACCGTCACCCACCGGGCCAGCACGTGCGTGGTGCGCCCGCCACGGGTGTAGGTGAACTCCCAGTCGGCGACCTCGGTGCCCGGGTACGGGGCCGGGTCGACCACGTTGAGCCGGAGCATCCGGTAGTCCGGGTACTCGCCCGCGTCGACCGACCTGCGCTCGGCGTCGAGCGCCGCGTCGAGCACCGCGGGCCGCGGCCGGGCGAGCACGGTCACGGTGAGCACGCGGCCGCCGTCCCCGAACTGCACCGTGCGGCCGGAGCCGGAGGTGATCATCTTCTCCGGCACGTCGATGGTGAACCCGGACGGGTCGGCGTGGCGGCGCAGGCCCGCGGCCGGGGGCGGGGAGGTGTCGACCTTGGCCGCCTTGTCGCTCGTGGTGGTGAGGCCGCCGGCGCCGCTCTCGGTCTCGGCCTCGTCGGCGGCGTCCTTCGGCGGCTCCGGCACCCGGTCCTCCGGGTACTCCTTGACCTGGCTGAACCTCGCCGAGGAGCTGGGCCGCTTGTCATCGTCGTCGCCGCTGCCGGACAGGGCGGACCAGACGATGATGACGATCACCGCCAGCCCGGCGAGGGCGACGCCGATGAGGGTGAGCATGCCGGTACGGCTCTCCACCTTCGCCGAGCGCTTCTGGTTCTCGTCGCCGCCGAGGGCGGAGAGCTCGAAGATCTCCGTGCCGAGCCCGGGCGGGTCGAAGTCCGGCACCGGCGCGGACCGGCCGTCGGCGCCGGCCTGCTGCGCCGAGCCCGGGTACGGCGCGGCCGCATCCTCCTGCCCGGCGCCGTACCGGCCGCCGTCCTGGCCGCCGCCGTACGGGCCGGGGCCCTGCCGCTCGCCGCCCTGCGGGTACGGCCCGGCCTCGTACCGGCCGGTCCGACCGGCGCCCTGCGGCTCGGCGCCGTACGGCGCGGCGTACCCGCCGCCGTCTCGCGAATCCTGCCGGGTCTGCGGGCCGGAGGCGCCGAACGGACTCTCCAGGTTGAGCATGGTGGCCTGCTCGTCGGGCGTGGGCCGCCCCTGGCCGCCCGGGCCGCCCTGGCCGGGCCGCTCGGGCGGTGCGCCCGTGGCGGGCCGGTGCGGCTCGGGGCCGAAGGCCGAGGCGGGGGCGGGCCGGCCCGGCTGCGCCCCCTGGTCCGCCCGCCCCGGTCCGGGATGGCCCTGCCCCGGGTCTCCCTGGGCCGGCCGGTCCCGATCCGGCCAGTCCGGCCACTGCTGGGCGCCCGGCGCCGGGCCGGGACCCTGGCCGCGGTCGTTGCCGCCCGCGGGCGAGGCCGGCGGGCCGTACGGCGGGGCGCTCCCGGGCGGGGCGGTGTAGAGGCCGCTGCTCTTCGGGCGGGCCATGTAGACGGTCTGGTTGCCGTCGGGCTCGGAGGTGGACAGGTACGGCGTCGGGCCGCCCCGGTCGTCGCGCCCGCCCGGCGGCCGGTCGAAGCCCGCGCCGCCCATCGCGGCGGCGCCCACGAGCTTCGGGCCGGTCTCGAACGGGCCCCGCACCCGCTGCGGCGGCCGGTGCGCGTCCGCGGTGTCGCCGTGGTGCACCGGCCGCGCGGTCGCGGACAGGTCGGGCGCCCGGCCGTCGGCGACCGCGCGCAGCATGGCGTCGGCCTGCTCGGCGGACAGGCGCATGGTGTGGTCCTTCTGCAGCAGGCCCTCGATGATCGGCCGCAGCGGGCCCGCCTGGGTGGGCGGGTCGGCGGTCTCGGTCATCAGCGCGGCGAGCGTGGCGGCGACCGAGCCGCGCTCGTACGCGGGCCGTCCCTCGACCGCGAAGTAGAGGGTGGCGCCGAGCGACCACAGGTCGGACTCGGGCCCGGCGTACTCGCCGCGCGCCCGCTCCGGCGCGGTGTAGCCGGGCGAGCCGATCACCATGCCGGTCCTGGTGAGGTCGGTGTCGCCGACCGCCTTCGCGATGCCGAAGTCGGTGAGCACGACACGGCCGGTGTCGGTGAGCAGCACGTTGCTCGGCTTGACGTCGCGGTGCAGGATGCCCTGGGCGTGCGCGGCGCGCAGCGCGCTGAGCAGGTCGACGCCGATCTGCGCGACGAGCCGGGGCGGCAGCGGGCCCTCCTCGTCGATGACCTGCTCCAGGGAGCGGCCCTCGACCAGCTCCATGATGATCCACGGGAGGCCGTCCACCACGATGGCGTCGTGCACTGTGGCGACGCACGGATGGTTGAAGCGCGCGGCGAAGCGCGCCTCACGGATCATGCGTTCGCGCAGCTCGGCCTGTTGCTCGGGGGTGAGCCCAGGGTCCCGGCGGATCTGTTTGACCGCCACCTCCCGCCCGAGCGAACGGTCCCAGGCACGCCAGACCGTGCCCATGGTTCCCCTGCCGAGGGGGGCCGTCAACTCGTAGCGGTCGGCGAGCAACCGCGTGTGCTCTTCCGGCATGAGTAAGAAGATAGTCCGCGGCGCTTGAGGCGCGCTTTCCGGTTACTTGCGTAGGCGCGGTGGCAGGAACCGGCGGGGGATAATCGACCGTACAAAAGAGGACAATTGCCTCATAAATGGATGAATCGGAGCGAGCGGGGACTGCTCCGACGGCCGCCGGTGGGCTCCCTCGAACTGCCGCCGCGCCCCGGCCGCGCCGTCCCGCCGCTGCCAGGGCGGCGGCTGCACACCGGTCTCGCGCGGGCGGGAGTCCGGCTGCTGCGACGGCACGCGCAGCGTCCCGGCCCGGTGCTGCCCGCGGTGCTGCGCCTTGTACGCCGACCTGCGGTGCAGCGGCGCGGTCGCCGCCTGGGGCAGGCGGAACGAGCGGTGGGCCGGTCCGCCGAGCGGCTCCTCGGCCGAGCCGCCCGCCGCGACCCGGGCGAGCATGAGCGCGGCGCGGGTGCCGTCGAGCCGTTGCCGCGGGTCGATCTGCAGCAGGCCGGTGAGCACCGGGGCGAGCGGGCCGGCCCGCTCCATCGGGATCGGCTCGCCGCTGGTGAGCGCGGCGAGCGCGGCCGCCGCGGACCGCCGGCCGTGCAGGCCGCGCCCCTCGACGGCGGTGTACAGGGTGGCCCCGAGCGACCACAGGTCCCCGGCGGGGGAGGCCTTGTCGCCGAGGATGCGCTCGGGCGCGATGTATCCGGCCGAACCGAGCACGATGCCGGCCTGGGTGAGCGCGACGTCGCCCTCGAGGGCGGCGAGCCCGAAGTCGGTGAGCACCACCCGGTCCTCGGTGACGAGCACGTTGCTCGGCTTCACGTCGCGGTGGAGGATGCCCTTGGCGTGCACCGCGCGCAGTGCCCCGAGCACGTGGCGGCCGATCTCGGCGACCCGGCGCGGCGGCAGCGGGCCCTCCTGCCGGATGACCTCCTCGAGGGACCGGGCGCGCAGCAGCTCCATCACGATCCACGGGCGGTCGTCCTCGGTGACCACGTCGTACACGGTGATCACCGACGGATGGGCGACCATCGCGGTCGCCCGGCCCTCGCGCTCGGTGCGGGCGCACAGCTCCGCGCGCAGCTCCTCGTCGAGGACGTTCGGCAGGCGCACCTCCTTGACCGCGACCTCACGGTCGAGGAGGTCGTCGTATGCCCGCCACACGGTGCCCATGCCGCCGCGCCCGACCGGTTCCAACAGCCGGTAACGCTCGGCGAGCCGGTATCCGGAGGGCGCACGCATGGGTGGCAGCTTACCGATTTGTTCCCGGCTGCCAGAAGGCAGTGGCCCGAATCTTTGTTGGGACCTTCGGTCAATCTTCTGACTGTCGTCAGTCATGGGGTCTGCAGTCCCAATAGTTCAGCCACATACGTCACGACACGTTACCCATCGCCTGAACTTCGGGCCTCGTACCCTGCAATGGCGCCCTGGAAAGCGACACCACCATACCGAGTAGTGGCAGGACGGCCAATGCAGGTCGAGCGCAAACGGCGTCCGGTGACGGAAGTCACCGCACCCTTCGACAGGTAAGACGCCGGTAACGCGAAGTTTGTTCACGGCCGGGCGTACCGCCGCCGCGCGGGCGGCACGACCGCGAGCGCGCGTCCGGCCCCGGCCGCCGCGAGCGGTGCCGTACGGCGAGCCGGTCGGGCGGACGGGGCCGGTGACGTCGGTGGCCTCGGGCCGGTCAGGGACGCCGGCCGATGGTGAGGACCGGGCCGCCCGTGTCCGCGAAGAAGTCGTTGCCCTTGTCGTCGACGACGATGAACGCCGGGAAGTCCTCGACCTCGATCTTCCAGACGGCCTCCATGCCGAGCTCGGGGTACTCGAGCACCTCGACCTTCTTGATGCAGTCCTGGGCGAGCCGGGCCGCCGGGCCGCCGATCGAGCCGAGGTAGAAGCCGCCGTACTTCTTGCACGCCTCGGTCACCTGGCGGGACCGGTTCCCCTTGGCGAGCATGACCAGCGAGCCGCCCGCGGCCTGGAACCGCTCCACGTACGAGTCCATGCGGCCGGCCGTGGTGGGGCCGAACGAGCCGCTGGCGTACCCCTCGGGGGTCTTCGCCGGGCCCGCGTAGTAGACCGGGTGGTCGCGCATGTACTGCGGCATCGGCTCCCCCCCCCCCGCGTCGAGCCGCTCGGCGATCTTGGCGTGGGCGATGTCGCGGGCCACCACGAGCGGGCCGGTGAGCGACAGCCGGGTCTTCACCGGGTACTTGGTGAGCTCGGCGAGGATCTCCTGCATCGGCCGGTTGAGGTCGATCCGCACCACGTCGTCGGAGAGCTGGTCCTCGGTGGTGTCGGGCAGGAACCGCGCCGGGTCGGTCTCCAGCTGTTCCAGGTAGATGCCCTCCGGTGTGATCTTCGCGAGGGCCTGGCGGTCCGCGCTGCACGACACCGCGATCGCCACCGGGCAGGACGCGCCGTGCCGCGGCAGCCGGATCACCCGCACGTCGTGGCAGAAGTACTTGCCGCCGAACTGGGCGCCGATGCCGAGGTCCTGGGTGAGCTTGAGGATCTTCTCCTCCAGCTCCAGGTCACGGAACCCGTGGCCGCTCGGCGACCCGGAGGTGGGCAGCGTGTCGAGGTACCGGGCCGAGGCGTACTTGGCCGCCTTCAGCGCGTACTCGGCGCTCGTGCCGCCGATGACGATGGCGAGGTGGTACGGCGGGCAGGCCGCGGTGCCGAGGCCGCGGATCTTCTCCTCGAGGAAGGCGAGCAGCCGCTTCTCGTTGAGCAGCGCCTTGGTCTCCTGGAAGAGCAGCGACTTGTTCGCCGAGCCGCCGCCCTTCGCCATGAACAGGAACTTGTACGCGTCGGCGTGGCCGTCCGGGTCCTCGGCGTAGATCTCGATCTGGGCGGGGAGGTTGTTGCCGGTGTTCCTCTCCTCCCACATGGTCAGCGGCGCCATCTGGGAGTACCGCAGGTTGAGCCGCGTGTAGGCGTCGAACACGCCGCGGGAGATGTGCTCGGCGTCCCGCCCGTCGGTGAGCACGTGCCGGCCGCGCTTGCCCATCACGATCGCGGTGCCGGTGTCCTGGCACAGCGGCAGCACGCCGCCCGCCGCGATCGAGGCGTTCTTCAGCAGGTCGAGCGCGACGAACCGGTCGTTGCCGCTCGCCTCCGGGTCGTCGATGATCTTGCGGAGCTGGGCGAGGTGGCTCGCGCGCAGGTAGTGCGAGATGTCGTGGATCGCGGTCTCGGTAAGCAGCCGCAGCGCCTCGGGCTCGACCTCCAGGAAGGTCCGGCCCGCCGCCTCGACTCTCCGCACCCCCTCCGTGGTGATCAAACGGTATTCCGTCTCATCGGGTCCCAGCGGCAACAGGTCGGTGTAGTCGAACTCGGGCATCGCGCTCCTCCTAGGTTTTCCTAGAGATTACGACCCCGCCTCTCAGGCCCAGCACGATGCCCGCGATGACGAGCCCGGCGCCCGCCAGGTCGGCCGCCGTGGGCGTTGCGAGGCCGAGCACGACCGTGGTGACCAGCGAGCCCACCGGGATGAGCCCGGCGAGCAGGCCCGCCCGCTGCGGGCCGAGCCGGGGCAGGCCGGTGTACCAGAGCAGGAACGCGACCACGGTGATCACGACGGCGAGGTAGCCGAGGCCGAGCGCCTCGGCCGCGGTCGGCGGGCGCAGCAGGCCGCCGCCGTCCACGGCGAGCCCGATCGCCACGAGCAGCGGTACGGCGAGCGCGCACGCGTACGCCGAGACCCGGACCGCGCCGAGTTTGGGCAGCAGCGGCAGGGCGAGCAGCGAGAAGCACACCTCGCAGGCGAGCGCGACCAGCGACCAGGCGAGCCCGGCCGGGGTGCCGCTGCCGAGCCCGGTGGCGAGCGTCGCCCCGGCGACCACGACGGCCGCGGCGGCGACCACGCGCGGCGACGGCCGCCCGCCGGCCAGGGCGAGCACGAGGGGGACCGTGCCGAGCACGGTGCCGGCGAGGGTGGGCCCGGACGCGTTCGCCGACTCGATCACCGCCACGTTGAAGATGACCAGCCCGGTCATCGCCAGCGCGACGAGCAACGCCACGTCGCGGCGGGTGAGCCGCGCGGTGGCCGGGCCGCGCAGCCGGGCCACGGCGAGCAGGATCGCCGCGGCCGCCGCGTACCGCACCGCCTGCCCGCCGTACACCGGGTAGTCGGCGATCAGCGCGGAGACCGCGGTGAGCGTGCCGACGAGGAACATCGCCGACGCCGCGCAGGCCGCTCCGGCGATCCAGGCGCGCCCGCGGCCCGGGGCGGGCTCCGGGGCGGCATCGGTGGTTTGTCTCGATTGCGTCGATGGGGGTTGTTCGTGCCGCACGTTCACGGCGAGGATGCTAGGAACGCAATGGACCTCGTCCCTGGTCCATTCATGAGCGGAAACCGAGGACCAATTGCCGGATCTGCACCTTATCGTCGACCGGGCCAAGGGCGGCGTCGCCGCCCAGCTCGCCCGTGGGCTGCGCGACGCCATCCGCTCGGGCCGGCTGCGCCCCGGCGAGCGGCTGCCCGCCACCCGCGAGCTCGCCCGCGACCTCGGCCTGTCCCGGGGCGTGGTGGTCGAGGCGTACGAGCAGCTCGTCGCCGAGGGCTTCCTCGTCTCGCGGGTCGGCGCGGGCACCCGCGTGGCCCCGCTCGCCGCCGGCGTACCCGGCGACCGGGCCACGGACGACCCCGCCGGCCAGGACGACGGCGCGGCGGGGGAGCGGGCCGCGGCGGACGGCGCGCGGCCGCGCCGGAGGACCGGCCCCGGCGGGCGGTCGTTCGCGGCCGCGGACCGCTGGCGGTCGTACTACGGGTACCGGCCGACCTCGCCGGACCTGGCGATGTTCCCCCGGCAGCGGTGGCTCGCCGCGGTACGGCACGTGCTCGCCACGGTGCCGCACGACGGGCTCGACTACGGCGACCCGGGCGGGGTGCCGGAGCTGCGCGCCGAGCTCGCCGCCTACCTGCGGCGGGTGCGGGCCGCCGACGCCACGCCGGAGAACGTGGTGGTGGTGAGCGGGGTGGCCCAGGCGCTCACCCTCGTCGTGCGCCACCTCGCCGGCGGGCGCGGCGGGCGGGTCCGGCTCGCCGTGGAGGACCCGACCACGCCCCGCCCGCTGCCGATGCTGCGCTCGGCCGGCGCGGAGCTGGTCCCGGTGCCGGTCGACGAGGAGGGCATGGACGCCGCCGCGCTGCGCCGCAGCGGCGCCGAGGCGGTGCTGCTCACGCCCGCGCACAACTACCCGACCGGCGTGGTGCTCTCCCCGCGGCGCCGCGCCGAGATCGCCGCGTGGGCGGCCGAGACCGGCGCGGTCGTGCTCGAGGACGACTACGACGCCGAGTTCCGCTTCGACCGGGACCCGGTCGGCTGCCTGCAGGGCCTCGCCCCCGGCCACGTCGTGCTCGCGGGCAGCGTGAGCAAGTCGCTCGCCCCCGGCCTGCGGCTCGGCTGGCTCGTCGCCCCCGATCCGATCGCGCGGGCGGTACGGCAGGCCCGCGAGGAGGAGGACCTCGGCTCGCCGGTGATCGACCAGTACGCCCTCGCCCACTTCATCGCGACCGGCGGCTACGACCGGCACCTGCGCCGCATGCGCCGCGAGTACCGGGCGCGGCGGGACGCGATGGTGCGCGCCCTCGCCGAGCACCTGCCGCAGGTGCGCGTGCCCGGCGTGGCGGCCGGGCTGCACCTGTACGCCGAGCTGCCGCCCGGCTGGGACGAGGAGCGCGTGGTCGCCGCGGCGACCGCCGCCGGGCTCACCGCGGACCCGGTCACCCCGGCGCGCACCGCCCCCGGCCCGCCCGCCGTGGTGATCGGCTTCGCCCGCCTCCCGGTGCACCGGATCGAGGCCGCGGTACGCGAGCTCGCCGCGGCGGTCCGGCCGTACCGCGCCGGTTGATCGGACCCGCACGCCGGCCTGCGCGCCCGTGTGATGCGTTCGAGATGTACGGCCGGTGCGCGGTGACCTAGTGTCAAAGGCGTGGAGAGCAACCCTCGGCCCCCATCCATCAGCCGCAGCCTCGCGGAGAGCCTGACCGGCCTGTGGCAGGCCTGGGAGGCTCGCCGCCTTCCCGCCGGGGCGCCGCCGGAGCAGCGCGTGCCCGTGGCCCAGCTGCGCGCCTCGGACGCCGATCGGGAGCGCGTCGTGTCGGTGCTGCAGGAGGCGTGCGCCGACGGGCGGCTCACCGTGGCCGAGCACGAGGAACGGGTGGAGCGCGCCTACCTGGCGAAGACCCTCGGCGAGCTGGCCGCGCTCACCGCCGACCTGCTTCCCCCCGACCGGCAGCCGGTCAACCTCGACGACCGGCCGGTCACCGCGCTGTTCCGCAAGGAGCGGCGGGAAGGCCGCTGGGTCGTGCCGCCCCGGTACACCGCGACCGCGATCGGCACCACGGTCACCCTCGACCTGCGCGAGGCGCTGCTGCAGACCCACCACGTGACGCTCGAGGTCACCGTGGTCGGCGGCACCCTCGAGCTCATCGTGCCCGAGGGCGTCCAGGTGGAGATGCCGGCGAAGGCCACGTTCGGCGACAAGAAGAACCGGGTGCGCGCCGTACCGAGCCCGCAGGCCCCGCTCATCGAGATCACCGGGCGGGTGATCCTCGGGTCGATCGTCGCCAAGGCGCCGAAGCCTCCGAAGAAGGGCCGGTTCCGCCGCTCCGGCTAGCGGCGGGACGCCCGGCGGACCGTACGGGACGCGTGCCCGCGGGTCCGCCGGGCGGCCGCACGGCCGTGTGGTCCGCCGCTCAGACCGCGGTGTCGAAGTTGATCGCGCTGTACGCGCGCAGCTTCCAGAGCTGATGCTCGCTCTCGATCTTGCGGACGGTGCCGGAGCGGCTGCGCATCACCAGCGAGTTCGTGATCGCACAGCCGCCGCGGTACCGCACGCCGCGCATCAGCTCGCCGTCGGTGATGCCGGTGGCGGCGAAGAACACGTCGTCGGACTTGACCAGGTCGTCGATGGTGAGCACCTTGTCGAGGTCGTGCCCGGCGTCCAGCGCGCGGCGGCGCTCGTCCTCGTCCCGCGGCCACAGCCTGCCCTGGATCACGCCGCCGAGGCACTTGAGGGCGCAGGCCGCGATGATGCCCTCCGGCGTGCCGCCGATGCCGAGCATGAGGTCGATGCCGGTGTCCGGCCGGGCCGCCATGATCGCGCCGGCCACGTCGCCGTCGGTGATGAACTTGATCCGCGCGCCGGTCTCGCGGATCTCCTTGACGATCTGCTCGTGCCGGGGCCGGTCGAGGATGACCACGGTGACGTCCTGCGGCGCGCAGCCCTTCGCCCGGGCCACCGCGGCGATGTTCGCCGCCACCGGGGCGTTGATGTCCACCACCGACGCCGCCTCCGGGCCGGTCACCAGCTTCTGCATGTAGAAGACCGCGGACGGGTCGTACATCGAGCCGCGCTCGCTCACCGCGATCACCGAGATCGCGTTCGACATGCCCATCGCGGTGAGCCGGGTGCCGTCGATCGGGTCCACGGCGACGTCGCACTCGGGGGCGTCGGCGTCCGCGGAGCCGACCCGCTCGCCGTTGTACAGCATGGGGGCGTTGTCCTTCTCGCCCTCACCGATCACCACGACACCGTTCATCGACACCGTGTTGATCAACTGGCGCATCGCGTTCACGGCCGCGCCGTCGGCCCCGTTCTTGTCGCCGCGGCCGACCCACCGGGCCGCTGCCATCGCCGCCGCCTCGGTCACACGTACCAGCTCAAGCGCGAGGTTGCGGTCGGGCGCGTGCTCCTTCGTGGCCAAAGGCGGCGGTACCGAATTCTGGTCGGACATGATGGAGCCCTTCTTCGCGAAACTGCCGTAATCAAGAATCTCAGGAGCCTGCCAACTGCTTGCAGGGTGGTACGCCGTGCACCTGAATGACGACAATCCTTCCCTTCTGCGGAACTTTTGATCCCGATCGGCCCCGCGGACGTCCCCCGGGCGGGAAGGCCGGAAGATCGGCACGGAAGATCAACGATGCGCTCCCGCCCATCGGTCGCGGCCGGGAGGGATAATGTCGCCACCATGAGCAGCGACACGGATCGGCCGGTCACCACGCGCACCTCGGAGCGGGGCGCGGCCACCCGCGGCGCCCTCCTCGAGGCCGCCAAACAGGTTTTCGTCTCCAGCGGCTTCGCCGAGGCGGGCGTGACCGAGGTCGTCACGCGGGCGAAGGCCAGCGTCGGCAGCCTCTACCACCACTTCTCCGGCGGGAAGGCCGAGCTCTACACGGCGCTCTTCGACGAGTTCCAGGACCGGCAGATCCAGCGCAGCAAGCAGGCCACCCAGGCGGCGCGCGCGGCCGGGGTCACCGATCCGATGGAGCTGCTCATCGCCGGGGCCCGCGCCTACCTCGAGGGCTGCTTCGAGGAGCGGGAGCTGTCCGCGCTGTTCCTGCGCGGCGACGGCCCGCCCGGCTTCGAGGTCTACATGCGCGAGCGGCTCGGCGAGTGGGTACGGCGCAACGCCGCGCTGTTCGACGAGGACGAGGGGGCGCTCGCGGTCGTCATCACCGGCGCGCTCGCCGCGGTCGCCCAGCACGTCTCGCTCGCCGAGGACGTGGCCGCCGCCCGCAGGCTCGCCGACGAGGCGCTCGTCATCATCCGGGGCATCCGCGGCCCGCAGCCCCCGGGCGAGCCGCCCGCGGAGGGCCCGGCCGCGGCGTCCGCGTAGCCGCCCCGGTGGCGCCCGGCGGCGCTGCGGGCGCGGTCGGGGGCGCCGGGCGGAGGCGGTAGTCTCGCGTGACGTGGGCCGATTCACCCAAGGGTTCGTTGGTTACGCGTTCGCGCTGCTCGTCTGCCTCGGCGCGGTCGGGGTGTTCCTGCTCGTGACGCCGCAGAGCCGTACCGAGCGCATCCCCGAGGTGAACTTCTCCATCGACCTGGCGAACGCGCGCCGCCAGGCCTCGTTCGAGGTGTGGGCGCCGGAGCCGGTGCCGGCGAACTGGGTGCCGAACAGCTCCCGCATCCCCGCGGACCAGGCGTTCTTCACCTGGCGGCTCGGCTTCGCCACCGCCAAGCGCAAGCACGCCATGCTCGCGCAGAGCGACGAGCGGCCCGCCGCGGAGTTCGCCAACCGCATGGCGAACAGCGACAAACCGGTCGGCACCGTGGAGATCGCCGGGGCGACCTGGGAGAAGCGGGAGCGACCGGACAAGAACCAGCGCACGCTGATCCGGTTCCTCGACGGCGCCACGGTCGTCGTCACCGGGACCGCGGACTGGGACGAGCTCACCACCCTCGCCGCCAGCCTCAAGGCGTACCCCAAGGTCGAGGACACCCCCGCGCCCACGCCGTCCGTGTCCCCGTCGGGGTCCGCCGCGCCCGAGGCGGCGGCGACACCGGCCGGCCGGCGCTAGAAGGGCGCCTCGGCCGGGCCGTTCCCGGCCCGCCCGTCGCGCTCCTCGCGCTCGGCCATCGCGGCGGCGAGCCGTGCCCGGGCGCCCTGCAGCCACTCCTCGCATACCGCGGCGAGCCGCTCGCCGCGCTCCCACAGCCGGATCGACTCCTCCAGCGTGAGCCCGCCGGCCTCGAGCCGCCGCACCACCTCGGTGAGCTCCTCGCGCGCCTGCTCGTAGGAAGGCTTCCGCTCCGGCGCGTCGTGTGCCGCGTCCTGGGCTGCGTTCTCCTCTGCCACGAGGCCACCTTACGGCGTCGCGCCGGCGATCCGGCGCGCAAAACCACTTGGCGGGCGCGGCTCGGCCCGCTAGTCATGGGCGGCGTGGAGGGCACCGTGGAGAACACAGTGAACGGCGGCGCGAGCGTGAAGGTGCGCGCCGCGACCGTGGACGACATCCCCGAGCTGGTACGGCTCCGCGAGATCCTCGACCGGCGCATGCGCGCGGACGAGGGCGGCTATCCCGCGCACGACGGCTGGCAGGAGGCGTACGCGCGCAGCCTGCGCGAGCGCATGGGCGCCCCCGACGTCGCCGTCTTCGTCATCGACCGGCCCGACGGCGACGGGCTCGCCGCCTGCGGCATGGGGTTCATCTACGAGCGCTTCCCCGGGCCGGTGCTGCCCGACGGCAGGTTCGGCTACGTGCTCGGCATGACCACCGACCCGGCCTACCGGCGCCGCGGGTACGGCCGGGCGATCCTCGAGGCGCTGCTCGACTGGTACCGGGCGAACGGCGTGCGCCGGGTCGACCTGCACGCCACCTCGGACGGCGAGCCGCTGTACCGGGCGTTCGGCTTCGCGGCCCGCTACCCGGCGCTCACCTGGGTGGATCCGTCAGCGTGATGACGCGGACCCGGTCGTCGGCGAAGCGCACGCTCAGCTCCTCGCCGGGGGCGACGTCGGCGGCGAGCCGTACCACCTCGCCCGAGGGACGCTGCACGATCGCGTAGCCGCGCTGCAGGGTCGCGGCGGGGGAGAGGGCGACCAGGCGGGCGCGCAGGTGCTCCAGCGAGTCGGCGGCCCGGTCGAGGTGGGCACTCAGGCAGCGGCGGGCGCGCTCGCGCAGCGCGTCCACCTGCTCCAGGCGGCGGTCGATCTCGCGCACCGGGTCGGCGAGCGACGGCCGGCTGCGCACCGCGGCGAGCCAGGCGGACTCCCGGTCGATCAGGCCGGTGAGCACGCGGCGGCCCCGGTCCCGCAGCTGCCGGATCAGCGCGAGCTGCTCGCCCACGTCCGGCACCACCTTCTTCGCCGCGTCCGTCGGCGTGGAGGCCCGCACGTCGGCGACGAGGTCGAGCAGCGGGGTGTCCTGCTCGTGCCCGATCGCGCTCACCACCGGGGTACGGCAGGCGGCGACGGCGCGGACCAGGGACTCGTCGGAGAACGGCAGCAGGTCCTCGAGCGAGCCGCCGCCCCGCGCGATGATGATCACGTCGACCTCGGGGTCGGCGTCGAGCTTGCGCAGCGCCTCGGTGACCTCGCCCACGGCGTACGGCCCCTGCACGGCGACCTGCTCCACGGCGAACCGCACCGCGGGCCACCGCCGCCGCGCGTTCTCCAGCACGTCCCGCTCGGCCGCCGAGTCCCGCCCGCAGATCAGCCCGACCGTCCGGGGCAGGAACGGCAGCCGGCGCTTGCGCTCCGCGTTGAACAGCCCCTCCGCGGCGAGCAGCTGCCGCAGCCGCTCCAGCCGGGCGAGCAGCTCACCGATGCCGACCGGGCGGATCTCCAGCGCGGTGAACGCGAACGAGCCCCGGGTGACGTAGAAGTCGGGCTTGAGGCGCATCACCACCCGCGCCCCGTCCACCGGGCGCGGCGCGGTCGCCTCGTACACCGCCCGCGGGCACATCACCCGGGCGGACACGTTCGCGACCGGGTCGCGCAGCGTGAGGAACACGGTGCCGCCGCGGGCGCTCAGCTCGGTGATCTGGCCCTCGGCCCAGACCGTCCCCAGCCTGCCGATCCACTGCGCCACCATCTGCAGCACGCTGCGCAGCGGCAGCGGCTGCTCCGGAGAGCTCTTCGCGGCCATGCCGGGCAGCCTATCCAGGCGATCGGGTCCGCCGGGCGGCTACTTTCCGGCCTGCTGCTCGAGCTTGGCGAGGCGGTTCTCGAACATGCGGATCACGGCCTCGCGACCGTGGTGCGCCCGCTCGTACTCGAGCAGCTCGCGGATCTGCTCGGCCGACTTGCCCCGCATGCGGGCGCGCAGCGAGGCGATGGTGAGCGTGGCGTACCCGGGGATCGGCTCGGCCGGCGCGGTCGTGGCCGGGGCCTCGGCGCTCGCCGGTACGGCGGTGACCGGCGTCTCGGTCTCGGCGGCGGGCTCCTCGGCGGTCCGCGCGGCCTTGGCGAGCTCCTCGCCCTCGGCCGCGGCGGGCGCGGGCGCGGCGGGCTCGGCGGCGGGCTGCGCGGGCGCGACGGCCTCCTCGGCCGCCTTCTCCACCCGCTCCACGTCGACCGCCTGCTCGGCCTTCACCTCCGCCGGGGCCTCCGCCTGCTCGGCCTTCGCCTCCGCGGGCGCCTCGGTCACCGTCTCCGCCGCGGTGACCTCGGGCCTCTCCTCGACCGTGGCCTTCTTCTCGGTGTCCTCGGCCTTCTCCGCCTCCGCCGGTGCGGTCTCCGGAGCGACGGCCTCGGCGGGCCGCTCACGGACCTCCTCGGCGGCCGCGCCCGGCTCGGCGACCTTCGCCGCCGCCTGCCCGGCCTGCTCGCGCGCCTGCTCCGCGCCCTCCTCGCGCCGCTCCTCCTCGGCCTTCTCCGCAGGCTTCTCGATGGCCTTCTCCGTGGCCTTCTCCGCAGGCTTCTCCGCGGGCCGGGTGGGCGCGTAGATGACCGGCTCACGCCGTGCCGTACCGCCGTTCGCCTCCGCGGTCGGCGGCGCCTCGGACGGGCGCGGGGCGAAGATGACGGGCTCCCGCCGGGCGGGCCGTTCCTGCTCCGCGGCCGCGGTGCCCGCGTCCCGCGCGGCGCGCGGCTCGTGCAGCGTTTCCTCGTCCTTTTCCTCCCGGCACGTCCGCGACAGGGCCTGGCGCAACCGGCCGGCCAGCTCGAGCATGACGCCGACGGCGCTCACCGCCGTCTGCAGCAGTTTTCTGGGCACGTCCTTCGCCTTCTCCTCAGGACCCCCGCGATCGCAGAGCTTCGCGCGGATCGACCTTCCGATATCTTTGATGAAGTCTGGGAGGGACACCTCAGGCTCCTTCAGGCGGGTGTTTGCGGCGATTGCCTGGCGGTTCGCAACTCTAGGCGGTAAAGAGATCGGCGAACGGGTAACTGCGGCGTTCCCCGTAGCATAGAGACATGACTGCTCAGAACCCCACGACACGACGCGTACTTGTGGCCCGCCCTCGCGGATACTGCGCCGGGGTGGACCGCGCGGTCGCGACCGTGGAGAAGGCTCTCGAGCAGTACGGCCCGCCGATCTATGTGCGCAAGCAGATCGTGCACAACACGCACGTGGTGCGCACCCTGGAAAAGCGCGGTGCCGTCTTCGTGGACGAGACCGACGAGGTGCCCGAGGGCGCGATCGTCATCTTCTCCGCCCACGGCGTCTCGCCCGCCGTCCACGAGGAGGCGGCCCGCCGCTCGCTGAAGACCATAGACGCCACCTGCCCCCTCGTCACGAAGGTTCACAACGAGGCGAAGCGGTTCGCCGCCAAGGACTACGACATCCTGCTCATCGGCCACGAGGGGCACGAGGAGGTCGAGGGCACCGCGGGCGAGGCCCCCGACCACATCCGGCTCGTCGACGGCCCCGACGGCGTGGAGAAGGTCCAGGTCCGCGACCCGAATCGGGTGGTGTGGCTCTCCCAGACCACGCTGTCGGTGGACGAGACCAGGCAGACCGTCGCCCGGCTGCGGGAACGTTTCCCGAACCTGATCGACCCGCCGAGCGACGACATCTGCTACGCCACGCAGAACCGGCAGACCGCGGTGAAGGAGATCGCCGCCCGGTCCGACCTCGTCATCGTCGTCGGCTCGAACAACTCGTCCAACTCCAAGCGGCTCGTCGAGGTCGCCAAGGACGCCGGCGCCCCCGCCGCGTACCTCGTCGACGACGCCTCCTACATCGAGGACGCCTGGCTCGAGGGCGTCTCCACCGTGGGCCTTACCAGCGGCGCCTCCGTTCCGGAGGAGCTCGTCGAGGGCGTGCTCGCCAAGCTCGCCACCCACGGCTTCACCGACGTCGAGGAGGTCGAGTCGGTGGCCGAGCGCATGCGGTTCGCGCTCCCGCACGAGCTGCGCAAGGACCTGCGCGCCGCCACCACGGCCTGACCTGCGGTACGGCTCCGCGTCGCCTACCGCTGTGATGCTTTCATCGTTCCGTTCCGTCGGGCCTCTTCCCTTCGCCTGACCGTCCCGGCCGACGCACCGGGCCGCGGCGACGGCCGGTGACCGGCCGCGGCGGCGCTGTGGGATCGTCGTGCCCGGGTCCATTACGCCATGATCGCCCGAGTCGGTGGCCGGTTTCCGGGGAACGACCGGGATTCAGTACGGCCGGCCGTGGGCAGACGATGACCATGGATGGACCAAAGGCGATCAACGGGGCACAATACAGATCATTAACGGACGTTACAGAGCGTAATGGAATGTAACGCTATGACGGCCGACCACGGATCGAGCACGACGGACGACCGCGACGCACCCGCCGGGCACCCGGCCCCGCCGCGGCCGCCGTCGGCGGCCTGGCCGTCCCGCGCGGGCGGTCATGGCCACAAGGAGGGAAAGGACGCACGTGCGGCGTAAATCGATCTCGGTTCCCGGGCTCGATCACGACGATCAGCCGGGTCCCGCCGCGGTGACGGTCACCGGAGCGATCGGCGGACTGCTCGTGACGGGCGGTATCGGCGGGCACGACCCGGAGACCGGCGAGATTCCCAAGAAGGCGGCCGACGAGGTGGCGCAGGCGTTCGCGAACCTGCGGGCGATCCTCGACGCCGCCGACTGCACCCCGGAGAACGTGGCCAAGATCACCATCTTCACCACCGATCGGTCGATCCGCGAGCACGTCACCCGCGAATGGCTCGCCATGTTCCCCGACCCGGAGAGCCGCCCGGTCTGCCACACCCTGGTGCAGCAGCTCACCGGGATGCGGCTGCAGCTCGACTGCCTCGCCGTACTGGCGGCGCAGGCCTGAGCGCGCCGCGCCACGGCCGCGGGGCACGCGGCACGCCCTGCACGGCCCGGCATCGGGTGCCACCCCGGCCGGACCGGAGGGGCGCCGCGTGCGTCCCGCGCGCCGGACGACGCCATCGGAGAGGGCATCGGCATGCCGTGCCCATCCGCGCCCGCCGCACATCACGCACCGGTACGGCGGGCTCGTTTCGTTCGGGCACCTGGTCGGCCGGCGCGACGCCCGCACCGGCCGGACGGCGCGGGCCGGCCGTACGAGATCGTGCGTTCGCACCCTCCGCCGGCGGCAGGTGGCCGCCGCGGCGCGGCACGGCGCACGCCGTGTGCGTCTGTAGTGTCCCCTCCAGAAAATGTTTTCGTGAGGAGTCGCGCCGGCGGTTCTCCGCCCGCCCGCCCGGGATCCGGCGGGGAGCCGGGCGGGCCTCAGGGACCGACCACGACCAGCTTTCCTCGCGGTGCGAAAGACGCAAACCCGGCGTGTTCCACCAGGCGGCACACGGTGTGGGTGACGGCCCCGTGCGTCACAGCGCGCGGTAGTCGGCGGCGATGTTCTCGGCGGTGCGGCGGATCAGCGGGACGTTCGTGGCCGGGTTGAGCCGGGCGCTCGGCAGCGACATCGACACCGCGCCGATCACCTCGCCCTTCACCATGATCGGCGCGGCCACGCAGGAGAGGCCGAGCGCGGCCTCCTCGCGGTCGATCGCCACGCCGTTCGCGCGCACCGCGGCGAGCTCGGCGAGGAACCGGTTCGGGTCGACGATCGAGTACGGCGTGCGCCGGGTGAGCCCTTCCCGCAGCACCCGCTGCACGGTCTCCGGGTCGCTCATCGCGAGGATCGACTTGCCCAGGCCGGTGCAGGCGGCGGGGACCCGGGACCCTACATTGGTGGGGGTGCGCACGGAGTTCTTCCCGTGGATCTTCTCCAGGTAGATGATGTCGCTGCCCTCGAGCACGGCGAGGTGCACCGTGTGGTTGGTGCGGGCGTGCAGGTCGCTCATGTGGGGGACGGCGACGTCCCGCAGCCCGCGCGGGCGGCAGTGCTGGACCCGGTTGCCGAGCTCGAACAGCCGCCAGGCCAGCCGGTAGTTGGTGCCGGCCCGTTCCACGAAGCCGCCCTGCTCCAGGTAGGCGAGCAGGCGGAACGCGGTGGACTTGGGCACGCCGGCGCGGCGGGCCAGCTCGGTCACCCCCAGCGTGGGGCCGGCGTTGCGGAAGGAGTCGAGCAGGTGCAAGGCCTTGCCGACCGAGGTGGAGGACAGGTCACGGCCGTTGGAGCCGAGGCCCTTCCGGTTCGGCGTGCCCTTGGTCGCGCGCAGAGCGGGGGAGCTGTTCGTGGTCGTTGCGCTCATCAAGGCTGCCCTCTCGTCCTGGGACACGGTGAGGCGGCCGCATCCCGCCGTGGACCGCGCGGTGAGGTAGCTCACATGCGCGTGACCACACTGTAGTAAGCACTACAGAAATTGTCACGAGGGCAACGGGCGCGTTACCGACATGTTTCGCAGGGACCCATAGACGCGAGCAATGCTCACCATCCGGATAATTCGTGCCGTCTGGTGGAAAACAGCTCTGGATCACCCCTGCCGGGTGGGATGAGATGACGCGGGACACCATGCCGCCGCAGCGCAACGGAGGAGAGCCGTGACGGAGCAGGCCGTCGACCCGCGACGGTACCGGGAGACCCTGGGCCACTACCCGACCGGGGTCGTGATCGTGACCGGGATCGCGGACGACGGCGAGCCGGTCGGCATGGTGGTCGGCACCTTCACCGCGGTCTCGCTGTCGCCGCCGCTCGTCGCGTTCCTGCCCCGCCGCGACTCCCGCACGTTCGCCCGGCTGCGCACCGCCGGCGCGTTCTGCGTCAACGTGCTCGCCGCCACCCAGGTGTGGCTGTGCCGCCGCTTCACCGACCCGGAGGTGACCGACAAGTTCCACGGCGTGGCGTGGACGCCCGCGCCCTCGGGCGCGCCGATCATCGACGGCGGCATCGCCTGGATCGACTGCGACTACGACGCGATCACCGAGGGCGGGGACCACTACATCGTGCTGGGCCGGGTGCGCGACATGCGGGTGACCGGCGACGAGCCCCCGCTGCTGTTCCGCAAGGGCGGGTACGGCCGCTTCGCCCCGCTCGCCCCGGCGGAACCGGCGGCCGCGGACGCGGTGGACGGCGTGCCCCCGCACGACCGGACCGCGCCGCCACCCTCCGTGGATGGGCAGGCCGACGGCCGGGCGCATTCGGTGCCCCAGGCCTGACGGGGTCACGCCGCGGCGTCGGGGGACTCGCCGGGGGACGGGTAGAGCGGCGTGGCGGCGTACGCGGGCCGCCACACGTCGCGGTACGCCTCGCGGATCTCCGCGGGCAGGCCGGCGAGGATCGCGGCCACGGTCTCGTCGCTCGCCTCGTCGAGCACCCACGGCAGGTAACGGCGGGCGTCGTCGCCGATCCGGGCGCGGTGCTCCCGGCCGAACTCCGCCCACTGCTCCGCGGAGAGGGTGGCGTCGATCAGCGCCAGGCCCTCGACCTCCTCGTGCCGCAGATGGTGCCGCAGCCCGGTGGCGAGCGCGTCGAGCACGTCGCCGAGCCGCCCGGGCCCGTCGTCGCGGTCGAGCACCGCGGCGTCCACCGCCGCGAGCAGCGGATCGATCGCTGCGTGCTCCTCCTCCATCGCGTCGAGCAGCGCGAGGTCGTCGGGGCGGCCGGCGAGCACGCGCCGCATCGCGGGCCACAGTACGTCGTCCTCGGTCGTGTGGTGCACCCGCAGGAACTTCTTGAACAGCTCCCAGCCCACGGCGGTGCGCAGCACCCGCCGGGGGTCGTCGCCGGTGCGCGCCGCCACCCGGGCGAGCCGCTCCAGCTCCCGCCGGAGCGCGTCGTGCACCGCGAACATCATCGTCATGTTCAGCGTGTAGGTCATCTCCGCCTCCTCAGATCGTCAACGAAGTTAACCGTTCGATCATTGAATCGTCAATTCCTATAACTATCAATGCGGCGATAGGCTCCGGTCGGGAGGTGGAGACGGTGGAGGAGCCCGTGGCGGAGGCCCCGGAGAAGGCCGTGGCGGAGCCCGCGGAGCGGGGCGGCCTCGCCGAGGCGCTGGCCGGGTCCCTCGGCGCGCTGCTGCGCCGGGTCTACGCCGAGGTCACCGCCGCGGCGCTGCGCGACGACCCGCGCGTCCGCGACTTCGTCGTGCTCGACACGCTCGCCGACCAGGACGCCGACTCCCAGCACGAGCTCGCCGAGCGGCTCGGCATCAACCGCACGATCATGGTCGGGCTGGTCGACCGCCTGGAGCGCGCCGGCCACGTGGTGCGCACCCGCAACCCCGCCGACCGCCGCTCGTACGTGGTGTCCATCACCCCCGCGGGCCGCGCGGCCCGGGACGAGCTGGGCCGGGCGGTCGCCGAGCGGGACGCCCGCGTCACCGCCGCGCTCACCCCCGCCGAGCGGCAACGCCTCACCGAGCTGCTCGGCCGCCTGCTCCCCGAGCCCGAGCCGCTGCCCGCCGTCGCGTACCTCGTCGCCCAGGCCCACTACCGGCTGCGCCGCCGCGGCGACGCGCTGCTCGCCGGGACCGGGCTGCGCACCCGCCACTTCGGCGCCATGGCCGCCCTCGAGACGCTCGCCCCCTGCTCCCAGCAGCGGTTCGCCCGGCAGATCAACGTCTCCGAGCCCGCCGCCGTGCCGATCGTCGAGGAGCTGGTACGGCTCGGCCTGGTCACCCGCGGCCGGGACCCGCGCGACCGCCGTCGCTACGCCCTCGAGCTCACCGACGCCGGCCGCGCCCGCCTGGCCTTCCTCCGCGACACCGTGAACCGCATGCAGGCCGAGGTCCTCGAGCTGCTCGGCCCCGACGGGGAACGCGAGCTACGCGCCCTGCTGGCCAAGCTCCTCGCCGGTCCGCGCTGACCCGGACCGGTCGCCGCGGGGCTTGCCGTACACGCGGGGCTCGAAGTAGCCCTCGGGCTCGGGCGCGTACCCGTCCGGCCCGGTACGGCGGGGTCGCGGCACGCCCGGCCCGCCGTCCCGCCCGGTACGGCCCGGCCGCGGCCGCTCGGCGGGCCGCCGGGGGCGCGACGGCCGCTCGCCGCGCGGCGCCTTGGCCGCGCGCAGCTCGTCGCGCAGCGCGCGCACGTTCGCGGGCAGGCCGCGGAACCAGGCGAGGACGAGGACCAGCGCCGTCCCCGCGAACAGCCACGGCGCCCCGCCCGACAGCGAGGTGAACATCCCCAGGCCGAACGTCTGGAGGAACGACGCCGCCCCCAGCGACCGCAGCAGCTCGTTGACGAGCATCGCGATGAAGTAGATCAGCGGCGGGGTGACGACGAGGGTGAGCAGCTGGCGCGGGTTGATGAAGAGCACCGCCGGAACGCAGGCAGCGATGAACGCGATGCCGATCACCGCCGGGGACCCGGTGACGCAGGCGACGAGGGTGACGACGAAGATCAGCGCGATCGCCCCGCGTGCCGTCAGCCTGACCCGCGCTCCCACCGCTCCTCACCACCCGCCTCGGCCTACCCGGACAACCTACCGTTCATCCGGTCGGCGGGGGAGTCACTTGCCGCGTTGTGACCGGGCGCCCCGCCGTTGAAGCCACCGTTGACGCCGCCGTTGAGTTCGCCGTTCGCGTCGCCGCCCGGCTCGCCGAGGCGGTCCGGCGGGTCGCCGATCGACTCGAGCAGCTCGGGGGTGACCAGGCCGCGGGGCAGGTCCTCGACGAGGGCGGGCTCGCGGAGCGTGCCCTCGACGAGCCCGAGGTCCCGCATCTTGCGGGCGCTCACCAGCACCCGGCTCTCCAGCGAGCCCACCGTGGTGTTGTACGCGGCCACCGTGCGGGTGAGCGCCCGGCCCAGCGCGTCGACGTTACGGCCCAGGCTGCCGAGCCGTTCGTACAGCTCCCGGCCGAGGTCGAACACGGCCCTGGCGTTGCGGCTGAGCGCCGCCTGCTGCCAGGCGTAGTGCGCGGTGCGCAGCATCGTGATCAGCGTGGTCGGGGTGGCGATGTGCACCCGGCGGCCCAGCGCGTGCTCCAGCAGCCCGGGGTCGCGCTCGAGCGCGGGGGCGAGGAACGCCTCGCCGGGGATGAACAGCACGACGAACTCGGGCGCGGGCGAGAACGCCTGCCAGTACGCCTTGGCGGCGAGCCGGTCCACGTGCTCGCGCAGGTGGCGGGCGTGCGCGTCGAGCCGCTCGGCGACCACCGCCGGGTCGTCCGCCTCGGCCGCCTCCAGGTACGCGGCGAGCGAGACCTTGGCGTCGACGACGATGTTCTTGCCCCCGGCGAGCCGTACCACCATGTCCGGGCGGACCGTGCCGTCGACGGTGGCCGCGGTCGCCTGCTCGTCGAAGTCGCAGAACCGCGACATCCCGGCGATCTCCGCCACCCGGCGGAGCTGCAGCTCGCCCCACCGGCCCCGCGCCTCGGGGCGGCGCAGCGCGCGCACCAGCGCCGCGGTCTGGTCGCGCAGCTCATGCGAGCTCTGCCGGACGAACTCCATCTGCTTGACCAGCTCGGCCTGGGCCTCCCGGCGCCGCGCCTCGGCCTCGCGGAGCTGCTCCTCGACCTTGGCGAGCGTCTCCCGAAGCGGGGTGACCAGGTGCTCCACCGCCTGCTTGCGCCGCTCCAGCTCCCCGGCGGCCTCGGCCCGGCCCGCGGCGAGCCGGTTCTCGGCGAGTTCGAGGAACCGGAGATTGTTGACGTCGAGCGCGCGGGTGGCGAGCGCCTGGAACCGGTCGGCGAGCCGCTGTTCGACGTAGCCGACCATCTCCTCGGCGGCCTTGGCCCGCGCCTCGGCCGCCGCGGCGCGCGCCGCCGCGCCCGCGGACTCGGCGGCGGCCCGGGCCCGGGCGAGTGCGAAGCCGATCGCCATACCCGCGGCGAGGCCGACGACGAGCAGTACGAGTGCGAGGACGTCCACGCTCGCGATGATCCCAAGGCGACCGCTGCGCGAGCGCGCCGACACGCCCGGTCGTCCGCGGCACGTAAAATCGGGCTACGTGAGCCTCAGCATCGGCATCGTCGGCCTGCCCAACGTCGGCAAGTCCACCCTGTTCAACGCGCTGACCAAGAGCGGAAACGCCCTGGCGGCGAACTACCCGTTCGCGACGATCGAGCCGAACGTGGGCATCGTCGGCGTGCCGGACCCCCGGCTGCAGAAGCTGGCGGAGATCTTCGGCTCGGCCCGGATCGTGCCCGCGAAGGTGGAGTTCGTCGACATCGCCGGCCTGGTCCGGGGCGCCTCGGAGGGCCAGGGCCGGGGCAACAAGTTCCTCGCCAACATCCGCGAGACCGACGCGATCTGCCAGGTCATCCGGGTGTTCTCGGACCCGGACGTGACCCACGTGGACGGCGAGGTGTCGCCGGAGCGCGACATCGAGACGATCAACACCGAGCTCATCCTCGCCGACCTGCAGACCCTGGACAAGGCGCTGCCCCGGCTGCAGAAGGAGGCGCGGTTCAACAAGGAGCGCAAGGTCGTCCTCGACGCCGCCGAGGCCGCGGTCAAGATCCTCGACTCCGGCACCACGCTGTACAGCGCGGGCAAGCAGGGCGCGATCAACCTCGACGACCTGCGGGAGCTGCACCTGCTCACCGCCAAGCCGTTCCTGTACGTGTTCAACCTCGACACCGACGAGCTCGCCGACACCGAGCTGCGCGCCCGGCTGTCCGCGCTCGTCGCCCCGGCCGAGGCGGTGTTCCTCGACGCCAAGCTCGAGTCCGAGCTGGTGGAGCTGCCCGAGGACGAGGCGATGGAGCTGCTGCAGTCGGTCGGCCAGGAGGAGTCCGGCCTCGCCCAGCTCGCCCGGGTCGGCTTCGAGACGCTCGGCCTGCAGACCTTCCTGACCGCGGGGCCCAAGGAGGCCCGCGCCTGGACGATCCGCAAGGGCGCCACCGCCCCCGAGGCGGCCGGGGTCATCCACTCCGACTTCCAGCGCGGGTTCATCAAGGCGGAGGTCATCTCCTACGACGACCTCGTCGAGGCGGGCTCCGTCGCCGCCGTCCGGGCCGCCGGAAATGCGCGCATCGAGGGCAAGGACTACGTGATGCAGGACGGCGACGTCGTGGAGTTCCGGTTCAACGTGTGATTTCACCGCCGGCCGGGCGTGCCATCAGGCATTTCTTTCCCTGTGGTCAGGAATATGTCGAACATTCCTGACAAGAAGATCTTTTTGATGGATCATGGCGGTGTCGACGCGTACCGCCGCTAACCGCCCATCCGTGGCGCAGGGGAAAGAGAGGTTGGCATGTCCGGTCAGCCTGGTAAGCCTGCGATCGACACGTCCGTGCCGCATTCCGCCCGGGTGTGGAACTACTGGCTGGGTGGCAAGGACAACTTCCCCGTCGACCGGGAGCTCGGCGACCGGGTCAAGGCGGTCTACCCGGAAATCGTGACCCTCGCCCGGGCCGGGCGCTACTTCCTCGCGCGGGTGGTGCGGTTCATGGCCGGGGAGGCCGGCATCCGCCAGTTCCTCGACATCGGCACCGGGCTGCCCACCGCGGACAACACGCACGAGATCGCCCAGCGCGTCGCCCCCGAGTCGCGGGTGGTCTACGTCGACAACGACCCGCTCGTGCTGGTGCACGCCGAGGCCCTGCTCACCAGCACGCCGGAGGGCCGGACCGAGTACATCCACGCCGACCTGCGGGAGCCCGAGGTCATCCTCGCCCGGGCCGCCGAGACGCTCGACTTCACCCGGCCGATCGGGCTCACCCTCATGGGCATCCTGGGGCACGTCGCGGACTACGACGAGGCCCGCTCGATCGTCCGCCGCCTGATCGCCGGCCTGCCGTCCGGCAGCTATGTCGGCATCTACGACGGGTGTGCCTCCGGCGACGGGATCGTGCGGAGCGCCGAGGTCTACAACGACTCCGACACCCAGCCCTACATCGTCCGCCCGCCCGAGCAGATCAAGGGCTTCTTCGAGGGCCTCGAGCTCGTGGAGCCGGGCGTGGTCCACATCCAGGAGTGGCGGCCCGAAGCGCCCCTCGACACGATGCCCCACGTGGACAGCATGGGCGGGGTCGGCCGCGTGCCCTGACCGCCGCGCCCGGCGTCGTGAGGGGGCGGTCCGGACGAGGGCCGCCGCCTCGGGCGCGGGTCCGCCGCCTCGGGTCCCTCGGGGATCGGGCCGCGAGCACCCGGGCGGGACCCTGCCCGCCGTACCGTGACGGCGGCGGCGCCCGCGCCGCGTTCGGCGTTCCGGCGTCGGGAGCCGTGTCCGCGCCGGCGGACCGGTGCTCTCGGCGCCGTTCGTGTGTTCCCGGGGCCGCGCCCCCGCACGTCACGTACCCGGGGTACGGCCGTGCCGACGAATCCCGGCCTGGTCGCGCGACAGCGATGACACGCTCCGTGTTCTACCGAGTACGCTTTGCAACTGCCGGCATGACGTCAAGGACACCTGATGCGGGAGTAAAGCGTGGGATTCGCGACCGGCGTGCGCGGGTCCCCCGGTTCAAACGGAGGTGCGGCCCGTGCCCTACGGACGATGTGGCGACGACGCGACGTGGCCCCCGGAGGACGTGTGGGCGGATGAGGCGGCGGCGCCCTTCTTTCATACCGGCGCCGCGGCGCCGCGTGCGCGGTTCACCCCCGGCGTGGCGAGCTCCGCCCGGGTCTACAACTGGCTGCTGGGCGGCAAGGACAACTTCGCGGTGGATCGGGAGGCGGGCGCCCGGCTGCTGGAGGTGATGCCGGAGGCACGGTTGGCGGCGAGGGCCAACCGCGCCTTCCTGCGCCAGGCGGTACGGCGGCTCGCCGCAGCGGGGGTACGGCAGTTCATCGACGTCGGGTGCGGGCTGCCCGCCGACGAGAACACGCACGAGGTCGCCCAGCGCGCCGCGCCCGAGTCGCGGGTGGTCTACGTCGACATCGACCCGATGGTGGTGGCGCACGCGCGGGCGCTGCTCGCCACCGACGACCGCACGATCGCGATACGGCGCACGATGTGCGACCCGTGGCGCATCGTCACCGACCCGGTGATCCGCCGCCACCTGAACTTCTCCCGGCCGATCGGCCTGCTGCTGCTCGCGGTGCTGCACTACCTGGTGCGCGACGCGGCGGCGTGCGAGGTGGTGCGGATCCTGCGCAAGATGCTCCCGCCGGGCTCGTTCCTCGTGCTCTCCCACCTGCTCGAGGACGGGCAACCCCAGACGTGGCTCGCGCGGGCGGTGTACGGCGAGGCGGTGGTGCCGGTGACCGCGCGCACCGCCGAGCGGATCGCGGAGCTGCTCGACGGGATGGAGCCGGTCGCCCACGGGGTCGCGCACATCTCCATATGGCTGCAGGGCGACGAGAGCTCCGGCCTCGGCTCCATCTACGACCGGGCGGCGCTGCGGCACATCCCCCTGGTGTGCGCGATCGCGCGGATGCCCGCATGACCGGGGTGCGGCGGCCCACGGGCCGGCCGGAGCACCGGACACGGTGCCCGGCACGGCGTCCGCTTCGGTGTCCGGCACGGCGTCCGCTTCGGTGTCCGGCACGGCGTCCGCTTCGGTGTCCGACTCGGTGTCCGACACGGTGGCCGACCATCACGTCCGGCCGGCGTCCGGCGCGGCGGGGAGACGTTCGGCGGCGGCGGTCCGCCCGCGGGCCGGCGGTTACCCGGGATGAGCTGGACAAACGTGAGGAAACGCGGCGGCATTCGCTAGCAGCGGACATTGCCGCGGATGTCGTCCGAATTGTCCGCTTGCTGACACTGTGTCAGAGTGATGGGTGATGCGAATGTGCAGGTCATCGCATATTTGGGCGGTTTCTTCCGATGCGTGATGTCCTGCCGTCGGCACGACGACACCCACGTTGTCCGTGTCCCTGATGGTGGGGCGGCGGCGCGGTAAGGGAAAGTATTCGCGGGGCCTCCGCACGCCCGCCGCCCCGGCCCGGACGGCCGGGCGGCACGGGTGTGAGGAGCCTCACGCGGCGCGGGTCGGGAGCCGGCGTCCACCCGTGGTGCGTCTTACCTGACGTCCCGTATTTCGGGATGACCGTGGCGTGAAGGATAGGGAGGTCTGACCTTCGGGGGAACGCTATGTGGCGCGGCGGATGTCGCGGACCGGGCGTAATGTGCGTTGTTCACATCGGCGCCCCACCGCGATAGGGGTGTGTCGACGGTGATGCATACCCGGTTTGCGTAGTTGCGGCGATGCTTGCAGCATGGGCGTGGCTTTCCTGTAACAATTGGCAAGGCCGCTAGGGTGAACACTTCATCGGGCATAAGCAGGACTGAAAGTACTCGGACTAGAGCGCGCCGGCCCGCAGGACAGGCGCGAGCGGAGGCGTGATGGCTCGCAGGTCGACCGTCCAGCAGGTCGCTGGCGACCACGAGCAGTCGGCGTACCCTTCGCCGGATCTTGACCTGGTGCCCCGGGGGCGTCGCGGGCGCCGGCTGCGCTGGAGCGGCAGCGGCGGCCGGTGGCTCGTCTGGATCGGACGGGCCGTGCTGTGGGCGTTGATCATCGTGATCCTGTTCAACGGGGTGCGGGCGCCGTTCGAAAGGTTCACTCAGGGGGAGCCCGCTCCGGCGGAGCCGACCGCCACGCCGGGCGCCGGGTTCCCCACCGAGCAGGCCGTCTCCTTCGCCAACCAGTTCGCCGCCGCCTACCTCAACTTCGACGCGGCCAACCCCGCCGTGCGCGCCCAGAAGCTCAAGCCGTTCCTGCCCGAAGCGGCCCACGACCAGTTCGGCTGGAACGGCTTCGGCCGCATGCAGGTCGTCGGCATCCAGCTCTCCCACGTCGAGGTGCAGGATGCCAACAACGGCGTGATCACGTTCATGGTGCACTCGGGGGAGCGCCGCTGGCTGTTCTCCGTCCCGGTGTACGCCAGGGACGGCCGGTTCGTGGTCTCCCAGCGTCCCGCCCTGCTTCCCGCCCCGGGGCCCGCGGAGCTGCCCCCGGCGCCGCAGACCGAGCAGGACGAGGCGACGGCGGCCGAGCTCACCCCGCAGCTCAAGGGCTTCTTCGAGGCGTTCGCGTCCGGTGATGCGGAGCAGCTGCGGCGGTACGTCGCCGCCGGCGTCGACATCCAGGGCTTCAACGGGGCGTTCACACTCGCCCAGCTCAAGCAGGTGATCGTGCCCCCGGGCGGCAACACGAGGTCGGTCACCGCGATCGTGGTGTGGGCGATCCCGGCGAGCACGCCGACCGCCGACCCCGCGGCCCAGCCCACGGACGCGCCGGTGGACCCGCCCGGCGCGCTCGAGCAGGCCTATCGGCTCACGGTGGAGAAGCAGGGTGACAAGTGGTTCGTCAAGGACGTCCGCGGTGCGAGCCGGGCCGTGGAGTGAGGCCGGTGGCCGGGCCGGTGGTCGTGACGGCCATGAGCAGGAGGACCCACATTGATCGTGCAGACCATGGTGCAGACGCTGGAAGGTCTTGCCACCCCGGCCCCGAGCCCCACCGGAGTGGACACCCAGGGCCTCGCCGATTTCCTGCGTGGCTTCTTCGGTCCGCTCTTCCTGGTGGTCGTCTCGGTCGTTGCGATTTTTTTCCTTTTTACCCGTGAAATCACCAGGTTCGTGCAATTCATCATTCTGGCGATCGGCATCGGCATTATTTTCTACGTACCCAACATCATCGAGGTGACGGCTCGGGCGATCGCGGGGGCGCTTGGCATCAGGTAGCCGGGATCGAGTAGCGGGAGAGGAGGGGGAACCAGGTGGATCTGCC
>Ga0207866_1000254_pt1 | contig 82900 bp, 63 predicted proteins | sample HigsolmetaAR203D_FD_184835 | JGI IMG/M metagenome (GOLD analysis project Ga0207866, IMG submission 184835) | Ionic liquid and high solid enriched microbial communities from the Joint BioEnergy Institute, USA - AR20-3-D (SPAdes) (version 2) ...
GAAGTCGCTGCAAAAGCAGGCAAAAAGCTTTCGGCGTTTATTCAGCGTCAACTCAAGGAGTGGATTGCTGCTCTGCCCAATTACATCAAGGCTTATCTGCCTATTTCATGCTGCGAAAGTTGAGTTATAAATTTTATACGTTCAATAAAAGATTGAAATGATATTTCGCGTGTTTTTTTATCAATAATGCTAGAAATTAATTTTGATTTTGACTCTGCTTTTAATATGTCCTCATAATCAATTTTTACTCCTTCGCCAACAGAGTTAGGATTATTAAGAAATAGAAATTTGGTGGTCTCTGTTAGAAAAGTATCAAATACCGTCGTAGCATATACTAATAAACTTGCATTTGTGAGATATGAAAAATCATCAATTTCTTGCAAAGAAAGTTTATCTAACTCATCAAACAACTCTTTTACAAGACTACCTTCAACAGGATGTTCTTTAAGTTTTAAATACTTATTATATGAAATATATAATGTATTAAGCGAGATTTTTGATCGAAATATTTTTGCAATTCCAATAATTAATGATTGAGATATAAGTTTATATGTTTCTAATTTACTCATAATAGTTTCTCCCTACTTCATTGATTAAATGTATGTTCGATAACGTCATTTTTACGAACTTTATTAATCCGTTGCCTATTAGTTATTCTACAAAATGTTTGAACATACTATCCTTTAGCTATACGTCACAATCAGTCTGCAACAAACACCTACTGTAGGTCACTGTACCCGGAGAGAACCATGGATAAAAAAATGAGCAAGGGTTCCTGCTCTCTCAGTTAAGTCTTTGTTTTTCTGTGCAAATAACTGTCATTTCAACAGGTTAAATAATCATCAAATGTTGTAGCACCAAAAACATACAATTCCTTATTTTATTTCTAGCATATGTACATGAGCATATTTCAGCGTCCTTCTCAAAACGCTAAAATCTTTCAATCAAACTTTCATGTTATATTCGCCATGTATTTACAATATCCTCCACATAAACAGGGAATCCGACTCAAAATCCAGTTATTGATAAAAATGTTGCGTTTGCTAATAATCCAAAATTAAAAGCCCTCTCCTCTAAGGATTGGGCTTTTAATACAGGTAAATACAGCTATGGCCTGTCAAACTTATAATTGTAGTTGAGCAGTACTGTCACATCTCAATCTTTCCGAACCATCAATATTACCGTCTCCACATGCACCGTATGCGGGAACATGTCCACCGGCTGCACCTCGACCGTCCGATAGCCGCCGTCCTCCAGCACCCGCAAGTCCCGGGCGAGCGTGGACGGGTTGCAGGATACGTACACGACACGAGCCGGGCGAAGCTGCAGAATGGTTTCCAGCAGCTTGACGTCGCAGCCCTTGCGCGGGGGATCAACGACGATCACGTCGGGCTTGATCCCCTCCGCTTGCCAACGCGGAAGCACGACTTCGGCTGGGCCGACGGCAAATTCGGCGTTGGCGATGCCGTTAAGCGCCGCGTTGCGGCGGGCGTCCGCGATCGCTTCCGGGACGATCTCGACGCCGTAGACGCGGCGAGCATGGCGGGCGAGGAACAGCGTGATCGTACCGATGCCGCAGTAGGCGTCGATCACCGTCTCCTCGCCCGTTAACGCGGCGTACTCGACTGCGGTTCGATACAGCTTTTCCGTTTGCAGCGGGTTGACCTGGAAAAAGGAGCGGGCGGAGATGGCGAACTCGATGTCGCCGATCCGGTCGTAAATCGCTTCTTCGCCCCACAGGACGCGGGTTTCTTCGCCGAACACGACGGAGCTTCGCTCCGTGTTAATGTTCTGGCAAATGCTCGCGACGCCCGGGATTTGCCGGCGGATGAGCGATACGAGCTCGTCTTTGTGCGGCAAATCCCGTCCGTTCGTGACCAGCACGACCATGCGCTGCCCAGTCGCCTCCGCGTGGCGGACGACGACATGGCGCAGCAGGCCGCGGCCGGTCTCGCGATTGTAGGCGCTGTAGCCTAACGAGCGTGCGATCTCCTTCACGGCGCGAACGGTCTCTTCATTCGGCTCCTGCTGGATCAGACAAACGTCCATGTCGACGATCTGATGGCTGCCCTGCTCGTAAAAGCCGCCGATCAGCCCGCCCTCTCCGCCGCCGATCGGCACCTGCGCCTTGTTGCGGTAGCGCCAAGGATCGGGCATGCCGATAACGGGGTGGACAATGACGGGCGGACGCGAAGAGTCTGCGGGGGCGCATTCAGCCTCGTTGACAGCGACTTGAGCATTCGGAAGGTTGCCCGAAACCAAGCCTGCGGCAATCACGCCGGCAGCGCCGTTTTCTCCCACGCCTGCCGTCTGGTTAACAGCAGCGACGGCATCCTTGCGGGCGATGCCGTTCCCCGGCTTGTCGGGACCGCCGCTCTCCTCGTCCAAATGCGCGACCGGCAGCTTGCCGATGCGCGCCAGATTGTCCGCGACGTGCTGCCGCTTCCAGCGCAGCTGCGCCGCGTAGTCCCAATGCTGCAGCTGGCAGCCGCCGCATGCGTCATAGATCGCGCACGACGCAGCGATCCGCTCCGCGCTCAGCTTCACCAGCGCGGTCATCCGCGCGCGGCCGAACGATTTGCCGACGCTGACGACGTCGGCGCGGACGCGGTCGCCGGGCAGCGCCCCGCGAACAAAAAGGGCGTAGCCCTCCACCCGGACTACCCCTTCCCCATCATGCGTCAAGCCGATCACGTCGGCTTCGATCGATTGTCCCGCGTCCACCGGCAACCCGGTCGGACGCTCCTGCGCGCGCCCCGCGCGCTTTCTTTGTTGATGACGCATTGTCGCCTTAACGCTCCGTTCCTTTTCCTTAATGGTCCGTAAAAGGGTCCGTACTTCTGCTGAAACGCTCATGCCGCTCATGTACCGGTGCCGTTCTCCTGCTGCGATGCCGGCCAACCTTGACTGGCGGAAGCCTCAAAAAGCCATGCATATTCCCTATGCCGACATTGCTCCCAGCCGCTGTGTGCCATGCGGCACGGATAGGCGGAGCCGATGTTGACCCGCGACCGAGTTAGACGCCGGTGAATCAAACGCCGGGAACGGCACTTCGCCATCCATTTACCCCTGACGCTCCGGTCCCTTCTCTTCACCCACCAGCACCGACAAATGCGACGGCAGCATCGTGAACGAGCAAGGCAGCTCGCCGCCGAGCTCGCCATCCAGATTGAGCTGGACGCGGTCCTCCGATTCCACCTGAATCCGGTTCGTCTGAAAGTGGATAATATGCGAATCCGAAATATGGTCGCCGCGCAGAGCGAGCGTGGCCAGACGGATCATTTCCGCAAGGTTGCATTTTTTCATAATAATCACGTCAAAAAGACCGTCATCGGTCGCCGCCCGGGGAGCCAGCTTGTCGAAGCCCGCTACGGTATGGCTGTTGGCGATGAGGAACAGCATATAGTCGCCTTCCATGTCCTCGATGCCTTCCGCCCGGATCCTCAACCTTGTCGGACGAAAACGGGTGATGCTCTCGAAGCCTTTGATGTAGTAAGCCATATGGCCGATCATCGTTTTTAGCTTGCTGGGCACCTCATACGAAATTTCGGTCAAAAAGCCTCCGCCGGCTATATTAATGAAAAAATTCCCGCCCGCAAGTCCGATATCGACCGGACGTTCATGGCCTCGGATAATCACATCCACCGCGTCTTCCCAGCGCCTCGGTATGCCGTGCGCGCGTGCGAAGTCGTTGCTCGTTCCCATCGGCAAAATGCCGAGCGACGGCCGTTTTTCATGGCGGCACAAGCCGTTGACGACCTCGTTCAGCGTGCCGTCTCCGCCCGCCGAAATCACGATATCGAATCCGCGCTCCACCGCTTCCGAAGCGGCTGTGACAGCATCGCCCCTGCTTTCCGTCGCGTGGCACGACGTTTCGATTCCGCCCTGCTCCAACCGCTGCAAGATGGAAGGAAGCCGGCGCCGCATCTCTTCCCTCCCGGATGTCGGATTGTAAATTAACCGGGCTCTCTTGTACGTCAACTTGCTCCCCCTCTTTTGCATTGGCATGACAATATCAACGTTTCCGATTTTTCGGTTGTCAAAACCATCGGGTTCCATCCAGGTTCGGCGAAAATCCGCGTCTTCATCCTGCGCAACCGCGCGCAGCGTTTTTTTTCAAGCCACGATCGGCCAAAGAGAACGGCAACCGGCCGTTGCCTTACGTTGCGCCATCGTTCTCCATGCCTGCATCGCCCGTACGCTTGAGCCGCTCCAACCATTCCAATGCCTGGCGCACGATCCAGTCCGTCACGCGGGGATGCGGTATGATCGATCCCGGCACATAGGCGCAGCCGAGACCGGCAAGCCGCTCCGGAACGACCTTGGCCGTAAAATACCCCCCGCTCACAAAAGCCGGGACCGCCACGATCCGGCTCCCCGGCCGCCTGTTCCGCAGCCGCTTCGCCTGCTGCGCCACCAGATCCGGCCGCAGCGTTGCGGCGGCGGCGTCCGCAAAGCCGACCCGCTCCGCGATCCGGTCGGCCAAGCCGCGAAGCTCCCGTTCCCAAGCTTCGCAAAACCACGGCTCGTCGCTGCCATGGCCGATGACGAGCAAGCTCTCGTCCGCAGGGTTCGCCGACGCCCGCGCGGCCAAATCCGCCAGCGCATCCGCCACCTCCGGATCGTTGGCCAACGGCCGCCCGTACGTGAGCCGGGCACGGACCCGCATCCGCTGCAGCTCCGTTTCCCTTCGCGGCTTCGGGTAGGCGCCGAGCGCCCAGCCGATTTCGTCGACATGCGTGCTGCCGGAAGAAAGAAAAAGCGGAATCGCGAGCAGATGCGTGACGCCCGCCGCTTCGAGACGGTCGATGCCGTCCTGAATGAGCCGTCCTTCCACCAGTTCCAAATAAGCGCCCTCAACCTCGACGGCGGTTCCCTCGCCGGCTGCGCCCTGAACGCCGGATTCCTCGCCAGTCGCAATGCTTTCAACGGCTCGCTCATCTGTCGCACCTTCGACGCTTGAACGGCTGCCGATCGCTCGCTCGTCGGTTGAACTTCCCCCAGTCGCACTTCCGTCAACGGCTCGTACAACAGCCGTACTGCCGCTATTCGCTCGCTCACCGGCCGCGTTTCCGTCAGCCGCCCGCTCGTCGTTTGCTTGCCCGGCGCACGCCCCTTCGTCGCCTACGCCTTTGGCGGCGGCATCGGCGTTACGGCCAAACGCAGTCTGGGTCTTCCGGCCCCCCGGCTGCAGCCCGGACAGCGCCCGCCTTGCCTCGGCGACCGTTTCCTCTACACCCTCCACCCATTCCTTCTCACGGGAGCCGTGACTGATAACCAATATTCCGGGCTTCACAAGCCGCACACCTCTTTTTCGGAAAAACCGCGAAACGCCGACCTTTGTAAACCTTCCTTGTTAATGCTAGCGAAACGTTAACCTAATGTCAACGAACTCGAAACGACGAACTCGCGCGTCTCGAACCTATGCATTCGACAGCCTTGCTCACGCATACACGACGCCAAGCCCTGACCTGGATCCACGCATACGCGTCCCCAGTCCCTAATTGATTCTCGTGCATATATGACGCCAATCCCTAACGATTATCATGTTTACACGACGCCAGTCCCTAACCGAATCTGCATGCATACGCAACGCCAGTCCCTGACCGGATCATCCATGCATACCGCAACGCCAATCCTGCTCGGCCCGGGACCCATGCGCATCGGCGCCCTCCCCGGAACCGAAGCCGCATCCGGCACACCGCTCCCCCACCGCCAACCTCGCCACTCCCGCGAAGGCGCAAAAAAGAACCGACAGACGCGAAAGCGCCCAGCGGTTTGGCGAAAATGGCTTATTTGTTGGACGTAAGGAACGCGTTCAATTGCTCCTGTTTCTCGGCGATCACCTTCCTTTGCCTATTTCTTTAACTGCACATGCCCCAACACTGAATCGTTGATTTCGAATCGGCATACGGGATTCGCTAAGTCCCGTTCCATGACCGGTATTTACTCTACTTTTCGTCTTTTCGCCTGAAGAATTTTCTTGAATATGGAACCGAATTCACCGGAACATACCGCATGGTTCGGCCATTTGCCGAATGCACCGGGGCAAGCAGGTCTTTATCTGCCAGCGACCGAAGATTTGCAGTTGCCGTTTTGCGATTGATGGCCAGCTTGCGTGCCGTAAAAACGGGGGTGAGCTCATCCGGCCGTTCCGCCGCAAGATGCAAAATCGCCCGTTCATATACATTTAAAGGGATATCCTCTTTATCGCTTGCGCCCGACCATTTCGCCAGCCCTAACAGCAACGTTTGTTGACACTGCCTGGGCCTCTCCAGAATATAGTCACGAGTAAAGCGCAGCAGGTTCCAGCCATCGATCAACAAATGATTTTGCCGCTCCATATCATCGCCGTATTTCCATCTGCTTACATCCCGAAAATGGGTTCCGAAACCGTCGGCTTCAATTAGCATCCCGCTTCCCCGGGGCGGCAGATAGGCAAAATCGCAAAATCGGGTTCCGTCTTTAAAATCGCGAACCTCGTATTCCGGATGCAAAAATTTCAGGTTCCCGACAGCCGGCCACCACACTTTTTCCAAAAACAACTTCTCCAGATAGCCATGGTCTTCCTTAATCTTTCTCCTTCGTTCTCCCCGCGCATTTTTGATCGCCTTTTCCATCATCCGTCCGTACGCCTGTTCAAAAAGTTCCTCCATTTCCGCTTCTCCTCCTGTAAAACAAAATGGCCGTCCATTCGGAAAACTCCGAACGAACGGCCTATTCTTCAGGTCCGTGATTTGCGATTATGGAATCATTATAGTACCTTATGGGAAAAGTATCAATTCCTTCCTTCCATTTTGCCGCCGACCCCGCTGCTAACCCATCATGTAGTCCGCCCAGTACCCTTCTTGACCTCCAACCCCCTACCGCCACCCACGCCACCCCCGAGCCCCAAACAAAAAACAGGACCGCCGAGTTCCCCTCCGCAGTCCTGTTCCCGTCCGCTATGCCGCGATCGCGGCCGGCCTATTGCCGTCAACCGCTGCTTTTCGCCTGGCCGCTCTCGTCCGAACCGCCGTTGCCGAACCGTCCGAGCCGCTCGAGCGCCAGCTTGTAGCCGTCGTTGCCGTAGTTCAGGCAGCGTTTGACCCGAGATATGGTGGCCGTGCTGGCGCCGGTCTCCGCTTCGATCTGGTTGTAGGTGTTCCCCTTGCCCAGCATGCGGGCGACTTCCAGACGCTGCGACAACGATTGAATTTCATTGACCGTGCACAAATCGTCGAAAAACAAATAGCATTCTTCAACCGTTTTAAGCGTCAATATCGCTTCGAACAATTGATCGATCGTTTTGTCGTTCAGTTTCTTCAACTGCATCCCGAATCACCTCAATTCGCGGCGTCGCTTTCGATTTCCTCCATTCTACTGCGTTTCGAAAACTTCTTCAAGCGTCACCGTATTCACGCTTTACAGAAATAAAATATCCCGAACACGGGCAATCGTCCAATCTTGCCGCAACTTCCGCTCATAACCTGTAGAAAGCGTACCGGCATTGCGCTCGGTTTGGGACAATGCCCAAAAACTCTCAAAGGGTGTGACACCTTCCGCATGAATAACCGCAATCCGCCCTCGCTGCATAGCTTTACGCCCGGGTTCGGCGGTCCCGGAGGAGCACCGCTCGGCGGTCCCGGGGGGGCGCCGTTCGGTGGTGGTCCCGGCGGCTCTCCGTTCCCCGGCCTCGGCGATCCTTTCGGCGGCCCTCCCGCCGCATTCAACCCCGTCGAGGTCGTCAATCCCGGCGGGCAGCCTGCCGCCGGCGCGGCCAAAGGCTTGGGCGCCTTCGCCAATCTGAACGAAATTAAGGGCATTATCGACCGGATGGGCGGGATCGACGGCATTCTGTCCGGCATGACCAAAATCCAGAAAATCGTATCCACGATGCAGCAGATGGCCCCGCTCTTCAAACTGTTCGCGAAAGGCGCCGCCAAAGCCGGAACGGCTTCCTCCAACACGGCGGCCCGTCCGCGCAGACGCACGCGCCGGCGGCGGAGCGTCGGCTCCGGGCGCCCGTCCTACGGGCGGCGGACCGGCAATTACACCCGCAGGCGGCGGTAGCGCATTCCGGGCCGCGCATACCGCTTTGGCTCAGGAACCGCCGAAGCCGCCAGACGGCAAAAAGCGATGAAGCCGGCACCCGTTGCCGCTTCACCGCTTTTTGATTTGCGCTTGAACCGCTTCGGCTGCGGATCAGGCTTCATATTCAAGAAACGGATCCTCGATCACGATCCGGTGGGCTTCCGCATCGCTCACTCCGGTATACAGCGTCGCGGTCCCGTCTCCGTTGCGGTGCAGGCCCCCGCTGAACAGCACGTCCTCCAGGTCAAGCCGCTTCGCCGGACCGTCCGGGAACATGTCCCGCGAAGCGATCAGCTTGATCGGCGTATGCCGGCGCGTTTCCGGATGAAGAGCGAAGGTCATCGGATAATAATGGCGGATGTTGCCTTCGTCCATGCACGCGATGTGGCCGAGGACGCCGATCCAGCCGTTGCGGAGCAGGTGCGCTTCGTTGCCGCCGCCCCACTCCTCCTTCAGAAACTGGCCCTGAAGCACCGGCGCCTGTTCCATAACCTGCTCGGTCAGTTCCTCCAACGATCCGATCTCCGTATAGCCGATCATCGCCCGCGCGTCGTCCACCGGCATCGGCCGGGTAAACACGCCGATGCGGCCGTTCTGCAGATCGACCAATCGGATGTCCTTCATCGTCAGCGGCCCTTTGGCGAAAGGAACCAGCTCGTTTACGCGAGGCCCGCGGTAAAAAACCGTTCGCCACGAAGTCACTTCATGCACATCGACATCGTCGAAGTAGACTTCGACGCCGCCGAACACCAGCTCGCCGCGGACAAACGAAACGAACGGATCCTGCAAAGCGAAGACGGGAGCGCCCGGCCGCGGCTGCCATTGCCCGTTCCGCTCGACAAAAAAGATCACTTCCGAGCGCTCGCTGTGCCTTTCCTCAACCCGTCCGGCAATGACCCACTCCCCGTCATCTTTGAACGGAGCCGTGATATTGTACACATCTCTGCCTCCAACGCCGGTAAAGATCAGTTTCTCTCCTTTGACGGCGGGGCGTTTTTTCTTGAACGCCTCAAACAATTCGGCGCACGACTTGGCTTGTTGCACGGATGTCTGCATGAGGGTCCTCCAAACTCCAAACGGTCGCCTGCCGCGACCGAGTTGGCGGCGAGATCGGATATGCTCAAAGATGGTTTCACTTTATTTTAGCCAGAAAACGCTTAAAGGTGATGGATGGATGCCGGGGATAAACGCCGCTTTATGACGATTAATGAAAAATGCTCATCAGCCAATAAACGATTGCTGCCAGCACGCTGGCGGCCGGAATGGTGAAAACCCACGTGACGACGATCCGGCCTGCCGTATCCCAGCGGACGCTCCGGAACCGCTTGGCCGCACCGACGCCCAGAATGGACGACGTAATGGCGTGGGTGGTGCTGACGGGAAGATGCAGCAATGTCGAAGAAAAGATGACGGCCGCGGAACTCATGTCGGCGGAAAAGCCGTTGATCGGTTCGATTTTGAAAATCTTCGTCCCCATCGTCTTGATGATTTTCCAGCCTCCGAGCGAGGTTCCGATCGCCATGGCAAGCGCGGCCGAAACTTTGACCCACAGCGGCACGTCCAGCGTCGTCTGGAAGCCGCCGACGACAAGCGCCATCGTGATGATGCCCATCGCTTTCTGCGCGTCGTTGGTACCGTGGGTGAATGCTTGCAGCGCGGCCGTCAGCACCTGCCCCGAGCGGAACACTTTGTTGACATGATGCGGACTTGTGCGGGCAAAGATATGTTTGAGCAAAAACATGATCGTATACCCCAAAGCGAACGCTATTACCGGGGAAATAACCAGACCGAGAACAACCGAGGAGAATCCGGAGTAGTTGATTCCATCCCATCCTTCGGAGGCGATGGCGGCTCCGGCGAGCGATCCGATCAGCGCGTGCGAGGAGGATGACGGAATGCCGAACCACCACGTGATCAGGTTCCACGCAATCGCGGCGATCAAGGTCGCCATAACCACGGTCAATCCGTGCTCCAGCTTGAACGGGTCGGCAATCGAACCGCCGATCGTCTTGGCGACCCCCGTAAACATAAGCGCCCCGATCAGGTTCATGAACGCTGCCAGCATCACCGCAACCCTCGGGCGCAGCGCCCGCGTCGACACGGACGTGGCGATCGCGTTGGCCGTGTCGTGAAAGCCGTTGATGAAGTCGAAAGCCAAAGCCAAAAATACGATAATGGCAACGATTAAGGTCATATGATCCATTTTGTCACGTCTTTCCTATTGCGCATCGATCAGGAATTGCGCATAATAATCGATTGGAGAATATTGGCAACGTCCTCGCAAGCGTCGGTCGTTTCTTCGAGGCGTTCGTAAATTTCCTTGTATTTGATCAGTTCGATCGGATCTTTTACATTGATGAAGAGGTTTTTGATGCCTTGGCGCATCAATTCGTCTCCTTCGTTCTCCAACTCGTTTAACATAACGCAATGCGTTTGCATCGCAAGAAGCTTCTTTTGGGTAAGCAGATAAATGGCGGATTTGATTTCCAAGCCGGAGCGGCGAAGGCAGTCGCCGAATTTGCGGATGTAGGGATCGGCTTTCGAAATCTGGTACATGTCGAACCGGGAGGCGCTGGCTTCGATCCCGTCCAGAACGTCATCCAGCATTTTCGTCAGAGCCATAATGTCTTCGCGCTCGATCGGCGTAATGAACGTTTTGTTCAATTCGGTCAAAATCAGGTGCGCAAACGTATCTCCGCGATGCTCGAATTCCTTCATCTGCTTGGCGAATGCCGCCGTATCGGGCAGATCGCCGTCGACCGCCGTCGCAAACCGATCGACCGTTTCCACGATGAGATCGGCCATTTCCTCCAACGTTTTAAAGAAAATATCCTTTTTCCGAAACACCGATAGCCCTTCTTTCTACATATGAATGCCTTCATTGTTGGGGTATGCGAAAATCCCAACCCATATCTTATCACGCCCGGACAAGCTGGTACAGACTCTTTCCGCCGTTTCTGGAGGGACTTATCCAAGTTTGGCCTAACCGCGCCCGGACTAATCGTGTCCTTCGCCGATTTGCGCGATATTTTGGCCGCGGAACGGAGATTTGGACAAGCCGGAGGCGCCCGGAAGCTCAAGCCGCCCGGCCTTTGGATGCCATTCCCGCTGCCACCCCGCCATGCAGTCCGCCCAGTACCTCTCTCGCCCGCCGCCGCCCCCGCTAGCCCGCCATCTCATCCGCTAAAGCAAGGGACCGCAAATCGCAAATCGACTCAATATGCCGGCATTCGACGAAATACCGGCTTCCTGCGTTCTCCTTCCGTTTCCATTGACAGCGCTTCCGAAGGGGTGACATAATTTTCATACCAAGGACAGACAGGGGATTGTCTCCATGAAAAAGTGGTTTCAGGCGTACCGACATATGAAAATCCGGAACAAGCTGTCCATCCTGGTCGCCCTCATCGTCATCGTCACCTTCTCGTTTACTTTGCTTGTGCAGCAATATGCGTTTTCGATTTACGACCGCCAGCTTTACGCCAAATCGTCGCAGGTGCTGAATTTGTCTTCGGCGGCCATCGAGAACGAATTGAAGCGGATCGAGCAGATCTCGTACAGCATGGTCGCCGACGTCCAGCTTCAGAAGCTGCTCCGTTCCCTGAAGTCGACCGATTCGGATTACGAAGCCCATGTCCTGCGCCAGAATTTGATCGACCATCTCCTGACCTACAGCGGCTCGGAACCGTACTTGTATTCGATCCAGCTTATCGATTCGCGCGGAGCCGATCTTGTCGTCGGCAACTCCTTCTTCATCAATTCCGCCAAAAAAGCCCGCATCATGCAGCTTGCGGGAGAGGCCGGGGGCGGATCGGTGTGGATTTTTCCGGACGATTCCGACTCCGCGCTGATTTCGGCCCGGGATATCCGCTCGTTCTCGACCACGAACATCGACCTGCTTTATTTGGGCACGCTCATCATCCGGATCAATCTGGACGCCATCGTGCGCAAGCTGGCCGTCGAAGAAGGCGAGCTGCTGATCCTTTCGGGCCGCGACGTCGTCTATCCGCGCAAGCCGTCGTTCGACACGAGCCGGATCGCGGATCGGCTGACCGGACGAACCGGCTACTTCACCGAAACGTCGGGCGGCAAAACGCTGTTTATTTCTCACAGCCGGTCGCCCTCGACGGAGTGGACGTACCTCAATCTTACGCCGTACAACCAAATTTTCGAACGGATCATCTTCATCAAGAAGCTGGTCGTGTTCGTCTTTGTCGGCATTTTCGTGCTGGTCATTTTTTTGGGCATCCGTTTCTCCAGAAGCTTGACGAAACCGATCGAAGATCTGATCGGCCGGATGAAGCTCGCGGAAAAAGGAAATTTCGCGGAAGCCCATGTGCTGAGCGCCGATGACGCGCCCATGGCGATGGACGAAATCGGGCTGCTGCGCCGGACGTTCCGGCTCATGGTGGAGCGGATCAACACGCTCATTACGGAAAACTACGCAAACCGGCTGCTGATCAAGGAGACGGAATTCAAAGCGCTTCAGGCGCAGATCAACCCGCATTTTCTCTACAACACGCTGGAGTCGATCAACTGGATCGCCAAAATGAACAAGCAGACGCAAATTTCCCGGATGGTCGAAGCGCTCGGGCTGCTGCTGCGCAATTCCGTCAGTTTGAAGGAACCGATCGTGACGCTGGCCGAGGAGACGGAAATCGTCCGCAGCTACATCACGATCCAGAAATTCCGCTTCGGCGACCGGCTGGACTTTACGCTCGACATTCCGGAACGCTACGGGCAGCTGAAAATCCCGAAGCTTACGCTGCAGCCGCTGCTGGAAAACGCGATCCAGTACGCCCTGGAGCCTTCGGTCGGCGGATGCGCCATCGCCATCCGGACCTACGAAACGGAGAACAGCCTGAATCTGACGGTGGAGGACAACGGCCCGGGGATGCCGGCGGATACGCTTGCCCGGCTGCGCAGCGGCGAAATGAAATCCAAAGGAAAGGGCATCGGGCTGCTCAATATCGACGAGCGGATCAAAATCAGCTTCGGCGAGCCGTTCGGCGTACAGGTCGAAAGCCGCCCCGGACACGGCACAAGGGTTACGATCCGCATACCGAACGAAATGGAGGGATGAGTGATGTATAAAGTGTTGCTGGCCGACGACGAGCGCATCATTCTCGACGGCATATCCAGCATGATCGATTGGGCGCAGCACCGGACCGTTCTCGTCGGCTTGGCGCAAAACGGCATTGACGCCTACGAACAAATCGTCCGCCACGCGCCCGACATCGTCATCAGCGACATTCGGATGCCGGGCATGGACGGCCTCGAGCTGGTTGCCAAAACGCATGCCTCTCACCCCCGCACCCGGTTCATCATTTTGTCCGGCTTCGGCGAATTCGACTACGCGAACCGCGCCATGCAGTACGGGGTCAAACACTATTTGCTGAAGCCGACCAACGAGACCCGGATCGCCCAGGCGCTCGAGGAAATCGTCGCCGAACTGGATCGGGAATCCAGCCGCGAGGCGTTTCTGCAAAATATGAAGCTGCGGCTGCAGAAGATGATGCCCCACGTCAAAGAGCAGGTGCTGAAGGAATTCGTCACCAACAAGACGTACGGAAGCCGCGACTGGGACGACTACCGCAGCCTGTTTCAATTCGAATTCGACGTCCGGGTGCGCCTTATTCTGTTTCAGATCGAGGGGGAAGCGGAATACGAGCACTTGTTTGCGGTCAAGAACATCGCCGAAGACATTCTCGAGAAGACCCTGCTCGGCACCACGATCGGCAGCCACGTCCTCGTGCTGATCGAGGACCCGGACGATCCGGACGCGCTTTACCGGCGGCTCGGCGACATCCGCGCCACCTTTGCGCAGTACTACAAAATGGACGTCACGATTGCGCTCAGCAGCCCCGGCGAGATCGTGCGGGCCCGAAGCCTGTACCAGGAGACGCTGCAGTGCTTGAACTACCGTTTTTATCTGGACGAAGGCGGCATCATCACGAGCAAGGATACCTTCTCCTCCGCCCAGCCGTCGCAGGGGACGCTCGATTTCGACGAAGACCGGCTGCTTATGCCTGTGCGGTCCGGGCATCTGGAGGAAGCCGAACAGGCGCTGGATTCGTTTTTCGACGCGCTCAAGCGGGCACAGCTCGACATCGGCATGACGAAGTCCTATGCCATTCAGCTGTTCATCGCGCTCACCCGGCTCGGCGATCCGCAGCGGATGAACGAGCATTACAAGCAAATCCCGCAATTGGTCGAAATGAACACGCTGCAGGCGATGAAAGATTTTCTGGGCCAGACCGTCCGCGACATCGCAAAGCGCAACTACGAGCAAAACGTCGTCAAGCATACGTCCATCGTCCGGAAAGTCCTCGACATTATCGACCAGCAGCTCGGCAACGCCAACCTGTCGCTCAATTTCGTCGCCAGCGAAATGCTGTACATGAACGCCGACTATCTCGGCAAGCTGTTCAAGAAGGAAACGGGAGAGAAATTTTCCAACTACGTCATGAAAGCGAGAATGAAGCGGGCGACCGAGATGATCGCCGAGCAGCCCGATATCAAAATCTTCGAGCTCGCCGAACGGCTCGGGTTCGGAGACAACCCGCAGTATTTCAGCCAGGTGTTCAAAAAACAGATCGGCTGCACGCCTTCGGAATACATGAAGCAGTCGGATAGCTCTGCTTTTTGAACAATAATATCGGTTTTTTGCCTTAACCTCTCCCCGAATTACCCGGATAATAACAATGTAAGCATTTTCAATGAGGACAGAACATCAAGGGGAGGATTAAGCAAATGAAAAAAGCTCTAACGATGTTGCTGATGGTTTCCCTCGTCATCGGCCTGGCAGCCTGCGGCGGGGGAAACAGCGGCGGCAACGGCGCCGCCGGCCCTTCGCCTTCCGGTTCCGCGTCTTCGGCTTCGCCATCCGGCTCGGCCGATTCCGGCGGCGACAAAGAACCGGTTACGCTCCGCATCGCCTGGTGGGGCGGTCAGGCCCGCCACGACTACACGCTTAAGGTCATCGAGCTGTACGAGTCGTTGAACCCGCACGTGACGATCGAGCCGGAATACGCCAGCTTCGACGACCACTGGAAGAAGCTCGCGCCGCAAGCCGCGGCCAAAAACCTGCCGGACATCATCCAGATGGATATTTCCTACCTTTCGCAATACGGCACGCAAGGCCAAATCGCCGACCTGACGCCGTTCATCGAGAACGGCACGATCGACACGTCGAACATTAGCGAGAGCGCGATTTCGGGCGGCAAGATCGGCGACAAGTTGTACGCGTTCAACCTTGGGTCCAACGCCCTGCTCGCCGTCATCGACAAGGCCATGCTGGAAAAAGCCGGCGGCAAGATGCCTTCTCAGGACTGGACCTGGAACGACGTAACCGCGATGGGCGAAACGATGAAATCGCAAGGCAAACTGCTGACTCAGGACCTGCGGCACGACGTGTTCTTCCCGTTCTACCTGAGAAGCAAAGGCCAGCATATGTACGCGGCCGACGGCAAGAGCCTCGGCTACGACGACGACAAATACTTTATCGACTTCTACACGATGTACAACAACTGGTATCAGAAGGGCTACCTGCTGTCGCTCGACAAGCTGGCGCAGAAGAAAGGCACGCCGGAGGACGGCGAGCTGGAACTCGGCAACGCGGTCAGCACGTGGGGCTGGTCCAACCAATATATTCTGTCGTCCCAGGTCGCCAAGCGTCCGTTCGAGATTTTGCCGGTGCCGGGCTGGAACGAGAACAAAGCGCTGTTCCTGAAGCCGAGCATGTACTTCTCGATCGCCGAAAACTCCAAGCATAAGGAAGAAGCGGCCAAATTCATCGACTTCTGGGTGAACAACATCGACGCGAACAAGATCATCATGGGCGAACGCGGCGTGCCGGTATCGTCGGCCGTCAAGGAAGCCCTCAAGCCGCTCCTGTCGCCGGAGCAAGCCAAAGTCTTCGATTACGTATCCTGGGCCGAGCAAAACAGCAGCGAAATGGATCCGCCCAACCCGCCGGGAGCGACGGAAGTCGACAAGCTGCTCAAGGAAACGGCCGAGCAAATCATGTACAAGAAGCTGACGGTCGAAGAAGGCGCCAAGAAGTTCCGCGAGGAAGCGAACAAGATTTTGGCCAAAAAATAAACGCGCGCATAGCCGTTGCAAAACCGGGCCCCGCCTTGGCGGAGCCCGGTTTTATTGCGCCCGCCGGCGCTCTTGGTCCGCAGCATCGCTTTCTGAACGCGAATATCGCTCTCTGGTCCCCAGCAATCGATCTCTGATTCCCAGTTACCGCGTCCGCTGGTTTCATCGTCCGGCTTTCCGCAAACCCGTTTGTCCGGGAACATCGGACCACAGTTCCCTTATACGGTCCAAAAACCGCTGAAATCAAGCAACTCCGGACACAGGTTCCGCTTTTTACGAAAAACTTGCGCCTTTTTACGGTTTTCCGGGGGATTAACGGATCTCCTGTCCGCAACCAATCGTTTTTCCTGCTAAATGGCCTTCATAACGGATTGTCTGTCCGTTACCTGCCATCTTCCCTGCGCCTGCACCCTCCTGTGCACCCTCCCGTGCATCGCGTTCGCTTCCCCCTCCCACCATGTCGGCTAATTAAACAAAAAGGACGGTTTTTTGCCTTCTGATCGCCCGCGCCGGCCTTCATAATGAAGATAAGCGTAAGAGCGTTTACACAGGAAAAATCCGCCTGCCAAACCTATCGCACAAGGGAGTTGAAGGTATGAAGCTGCGCCATAACGACCATGTGGTCGGCTATTTGTTCTCCGCCCCGTTTATACTGGGTTTCCTTATTTTTACCGTGTTCCCGATGCTCTCCTCCCTCTATTATTCGTTTACGAACTTCAATCTGTTGACCGCCCCGGACTTCGTCGGCCTGGACAATTTCAGAAAGATGTTCACGGACGACGAAAAGTACTGGAACTCGGTCAAAGTGACGCTGCATTACGTCGCGGCCAGCGTGCCGCTCCGACTGGCGTTCGCGCTGCTCGTCGCCATGATTCTCAACAAGGCGGTAACCGGCATCGGGCTGTACCGCTCGGCCTACTACCTGCCTTCCCTGATCGGCGGCAGCGTCGCGGTTTCGATTCTCTGGACGCAGGTGTTCGGCGACCAGGGGCTGGTCAATTCCGCCCTCGGATTGCTGGGCATCGAATCGAACGCGTCCTGGATCGGCAACCCGAAAACGTCGCTCTGGACGCTGATCGCCCTGTCGGTCTGGCAGTTCGGCTCTTCCATGCTGATCTTCCTGGCCGGTCTCAAAAACATTCCCAAAGACTATTACGAAGCCGCCAGCGTCGACGGCGCCGGCTCCATCCGCCGCTTCTTCAAAATCACGCTGCCGCTGCTCAGCCCGATCATTCTGTTCAACCTGATCATGCAGACGATTTCCGCCTTCATGACCTTTACGCCCGCTTACATCATCTCCCGCGGCGAAGGCGGACCGCTCGACACGACGCTGCTCTACTCGCTCTATCTGTACAAACGCGCGTTTGAATTTTACGAAATGGGCTACGCGTCCGCCATGGCCTGGATCATGCTCGTCGTGATCGGGATTCTGACGCTGATTCTGTTCCAGACCTCCCGTTTCTGGGTTCACTACGAATCGAAAGGAGACCGCTAATATGGCGCATACGAACAAAAGCTGGAAGCCCTTCGTCTATCACCTTCTCGTCGGCGGTCTCGCGCTGGTGATGATCTACCCGATTTTGTGGCTGTTCGCCAGCTCGCTCAAGCCGAACGACGAAATTTTCGCCACCGCGTACAGCCTGATCCCCAGCCGCATCGAATGGAAAAACTACGCGACCGGCTGGGCGGGATTTGCCGGCAACTCGTTCGACACCTTTTTCAAAAACTCGTTCTTCATCGCGATTCTATCGACAATCGGCGCGGTCATAAGCTCCGCTCTGGTCGCCTACGGCTTTTCCCGGATCCGATTTTTCGGCAGAGGCTTCTGGTTCGCCTGCATGATGATGACGCTGATGCTGCCCCGGGACGTCACGATCATCCCGCAATACATCATGTTTTCGAAATTCGGCTGGCTGTCCTCGTTCAAACCGATCATCGTGCCGCAATTTTTCGGCATTCCGTTTTTCATCTTTCTGATCATGCAGTTTATCCGGACCGTTCCCGTCGACCTCGACGAAGCGGCCAAAATCGACGGCTGCAGCAAGTACGGCATTTTCTTCCGGGTCATTCTGCCGCTGACGTTGCCCGCGCTCGTGACGGCGGCGATCTTCTCCTTCTACTGGACGTGGGAAGACTTCTACCATCCGCTGCTGTATTTGAACAAGCCGGAGCTGTACCCGGTATCGCTGGCGCTCAAGCTGTTCCTGGACGGCGAGTCGCTTAACAACTGGGGCGGAATGTTCGCCATGTCCAGCTTGTCGCTCGTTCCGGTATTCATCATTTTCTTTCTCTTCCAACGGTATATCGTAGAAGGCATCGCCACCAGCGGTTTGAAAGGATAATTCAAATATGGAGGGAATCGACAACATGCCTGCACTGGTATTCGACGAAAATCACATCCGCCAAGTCATCGACCGGGTGGTCGGCCGCACGTTCCGCATGGACTTCAGTTGGGATTGGCCGGGAGGCGTCGCGTTTTACGGCGTTTGCGAGGCTTACAAGGCGACAGGCAATGAATCGTATTTGGAAAAAGTAAAAGCGTGGGTCGACGAAAATATGGAGGACGGACTGCCCAAGCTGTCGGTCAACGGCGTATCGATCGGGCATTCCTTGCTTACGCTTTACGAAGCGACCAAGGAGGAAAAGTATATCGCAACGGCCAAGGACATGGCCGAGTTTTTGACGCATGAGGCGGCCCGGTTCGGCGACGGCATCCTCCAGCATACCGTCAATTCCGAAACGTACAACTTCCCCGAGCAGGCCTGGGTCGATACGATGTTCATGGCCGGGTATTTCCTGCTCCGCATCGGCGCGCTGCTGGACGACAAGGCGTATTTCGAAGACGGCCTGCGGCAATACCACGGGCACGAAAACGTGCTGCAGGATCCGGTCACCAACCTGTACTACCACGGCTGGGACAACATCGCGGGCAACCATATGTCCGGCATTTACTGGGCCCGCGGCAATGCGTGGGCGGCGCTGACGATGGCGCGCGCGCTCGAAATCGTGCCGGTCACGCATCCTTCCTTCATGGTGATCGAAGGCTCGCTGCGCGATCAGCTCAGCGCGCTCGTCCGGCTGCAGGACCCGGACACCGGACTTTGGCATACGATCGTCGACGACCCGGCCTCGCCGCTGGAAACGTCCGGCTCCGCGGGCATCGCCTGCGCGCTGCTGACCCGGGGCCGCTTGTACAACAAATACACCCAGAAGTCGATCGGCGGCATTCTTTCTAAAATCACCGAGGACGGCACCGTCACCGGCGTGTCCGCCGGCACGGCCGTCATGAAGGACGCCGACGGCTACCGGAACGTGCCGGACAAGCGCATCCAGGGCTGGGGCCAGGGGCTTGCGCTGGCCTTCCTGTCCGAGCTGCTGAACGTGAAGAACAATCCGTATTGACGGCAACAAGCAAGCCGCGAGCGCCTGCACGGCAGGGCCGCGGTTTTTTATCGCTTGGGACAGGGCCAGGCAAAACTCGGGCGCGGGCCGCATGGCCGCATAACCGCATCCGCATCGCCTTATTGATAGGTTACTAGCTTCGCAAGCGGGGACGAATTCGGAATGACGTGATAGTACGTCGTTCCGGGGACGAAGGGCAGCTCGACTCCGTCTTTTACGAGACGGACGATATCGCCCTTCTCCCGCTTCCACTCGCAGGCGATGACATGGCCTTGTTGAAACAGCAGCGCGTCTCCCCCGCTTTTCAGATCGATTTCCAGCCGTCCCGCGTTGTCGTACACCCGGTGCTTGGCCGAGATCATGACGAGATTGGCCGCCGCAAGCTGCTCTCCGTTGTTCAGATCGGTATGGGGCTCGCCGTTGATCGAACGGACGTACAGGCCTTTGGCCGGATCGTAATGATAGGCGACTTTGTAGCTGTCGAGCTGGAACTTCACCTGAATGTCGGTCGCCGCTTCGGTTCCGGACAGATCGGGCGCGGAACTGAACCGAAGCTGCGGCACGTTCGCCGTTTCGCTGTGCCCCAGCTTGACCGCGCCTTCCCGGAGTTTCTCTTGCGTAGAGTACAGATTGTGCGGCGCTTTCCGGGACTTGTCCCGGTAAAAATACGCGCCCGCGTTGTTGATTTCGTCCAGGTCGGCTTTGCCCGAATGCTGCAGCAGCGCCAGCGCGTCGTTGCTGGCTCCCGCGTGGACAAGAACGGCGCCGTACGATTCGCCGATGTCGATCATATAAGGGCGAATGCTGCGAATCGGACCGATCGGGTCGCTGAACGCCGAGCTTTGGAAAATCGTCACCAGTCTCGTAATGCCGCCCTCCGCCAGCACCTCCCATACGATATCCGCCTGCGAGAGTCCGGACTGGGGCCGGGCCGGCTTCAGGTTGTTGATCATGACCGCGAGCGGACGCTTCGTCGCTTCCTCCTGGACGGGCATCCCGGTCAGAGGGGCGATAAATGCCGCGGTTGGCGTCCCGGACGCTTCCGTGGAATCGGAGGCGGTCCTATTCGGCGCCGGCGCGGACGTATCGGCCGCAGACGGCTTGCCGCCCGCTCCTCCCCCGCATGCGGCCGAAACCGCAAGCCCCGCCGCAAGCGCGGCTCCGAACGCCATGCGCATCATCTTGCGCCCAATGTTGCTTTTCATCTCGATTCCTCCGTCGCGGAATTTTCTTCCTTTCTATTAAACCATAAAAATAATCGGAAGATAGAGCCAATCCGCGTTTTTGTTGTTTTCGGAACCGGGCTTGACGTACGGCCCTTTTTCGGCTAAGTTATATACATCACTATATAACTATATGTGTATAGAGGGGATGGGTTCGATTAAGGCGGTGAACTTCCGATGAGCACGGCATTTGACAACAGCAAGCCGATTTTTTTGCAGATCCGCGACCGGATCGAGGATCAGATCGTGAACGGCCAATTGAAGGAGCAGGATCAAGTGCCGTCGACCAACCAGCTGGTCCATTTCTACAAGATCAATCACATTACCGTATCCAAAGGGATCAATTTGCTAGTCGAGGATGGAATTCTTTACAAAAAAAGAGGGGTAGGCATGTTTGTCGCGGAGGGAGCAAGAGAAAAGATTGTCCGGAAACGAAAGGCCGCTTTTCTAGACGAATATGTCCGGCCGATGGTGCTGGAAGCGGAAAAACTGGGCATTTCCGAATCCGAGATGGTTTCCCTTATCAAACAGGCAAAAGGACGTGATCAAGGATGAGGCTGGATGTGGAAGTAAACGGAGTAACCTTGAAATACGGCGCTTTCGAAGCGCTGCACAACATCTCTTTTCGCCTGGAGAGCGGCAAAATTTGCGGGCTTGTCGGACGGAACGGCGCCGGCAAAACCTCGCTTCTCTCCCTGCTCGCTTCCTTTCGCGAACCGACGGTGGGATCGATCCGGATCGGCGGCGAGGATCCCTTCGAAAACGCGAGGATCATGCCGCACGTTACGTTCGTTTATGCGGAAGACCTCCGCGGCGAAACCGAAAACGTACAAGGAATGCTCGAAGCCGCGAAGCGGTATCGGCCGCATTTCGATTCCGGGTACGCCGAAGAGCTTGCGCAGCGGTTCGAACTGCCCATGAACAAACCGGTCCATGAGCTTTCCCGCGGGATGCAGTCCGCGCTGAACGTCACGATCGGCCTTGCCAGCCGCTCGCCGGTGACGATTTTCGACGAAGCTTATCTCGGCATGGATGCGCCGACCCGGGAACTCTTTTACCGCGAATTGCTGGACGATCAGGCCCGGCATCCCCGAACCGTAATTTTATCCACGCACCTCGTGTCCGAAATGGACTACCTGTTTGACGAGGTCATCATCCTCCATAAAGGAAAGCTCGTCCTTCACGAAGGCTACGAGGATTTGATCGGCAAGGGGGCGTCGGTTACGGGGCCGTCCAAGGCCGTAGACGAATTCGTCAAAGGCATGAAACAGCTTCACGCGCAGCAGCTCGGCGATACGAAATCCGTCGTGGTCTACGGCAAAATCGCGGACGAAACCCGGCTTGCGGCCAGAGAACGGCAATTGGACATCGGCCCGGTGTCCCTGCAAGATTTATTCATCCATTTGACAAGCGAGGAAGAATGATATGAAAGCCAAATCCAACATCCCCAAAGTCGCGTTCGATTTGTTCGCCCTGCAACTCGCATGGTCGTTCTGGTTTATGGTGTTCGTGCTGCTCGCCTACCTGGTCATGCTGGCCATCGGTTCCGCGCATTCGGACTTTCTGAATTTCGCCTACCGCCCGGCCAAAGGCTATATGCTGGTGATCGGGATCAGCTCGGCCTCGTCTTTTTTAACCTTTTACGTCAAGCACGGAGTCACGCGCAGAGACTGCTTCGCCGGTTCGGCCATCGCTTCGGTGCTGCACGCCGCTACGCTCGCGGCGATTCTGGGAATCGGAACGGGGCTGCAGCATCTCCTCTTTCAGCCGCCTTCGCAAGCATCGGCGTTACTGGACGTTCGCGAGAGCTGGCTTTCGGCCCTGCTGATTTTCGGGATCAACATTCTGACCTACTACATCGCCGGCTGGCTGATCAGCGTAGGCTTCTACCGTAACGGATGGCCGCTTGGGATCGGCTTTATCGCGCTTGCCCTCCTTATTGTAGCGGCGGCCAATATCTTCTGGGAGTCGGACCTGCAAGGCCGTCTGTCGCGGCTGCTCACGCTGGACCCGTCCGGCATTCCGCCGCACATCTCTTACCTGGGGACGATCGTGATGCTGGGCCTGGCTTTGGCGATCATTCGCCTGTGCACGAGAAGAATCGTCATCCGGATGAAATAGCGGCGGGCAAAACGGACCGAACCTATTGGCATACGGCTTCCGTGTCGTATATAATAGAAAAAGCGATAATTTAAAGGCAATGCTACCGGTACAGGTACAACCTCGGCGGGTATTTAACGGGGTTGTGCCTTTTTTGTTTGCCCCGTTCCCGCGGATTATCGAATTCCCATCTTGCGAAGGAGTGCTGGTCATGCTGCGCGAAGCGATTTATCACCGTCCCAAACAGAACTGGGCCTACGCCTACGACGGGAAGACGATCCATCTGCGCGTTCGCACGAAACGCGGCGATATGGATGCGGTCAACGCCATCGTCGGGGACAAATACGCCTGGGAGCGGACGAGGCGCGTTGCGCCGATGCGGCGGTTTGCGTCGGATGAGCTGTTCGATTACTGGGAAGCGGCGGTGGAGCCCCCTTTCCGGCGTCTGCGCTACGGCTTTCATTTCGTTCAAGGCGACAAGGAGCTGTATTTGACGGAAAAGGAATTCCGCCCGACCCCGCCGGAAAACAGCCTGGAGCTGTTCGACTTTCCGTTCATTAACCCGGCCGATGTGTTTACCCCTCCGGCATGGGTGAAGGATGCGGTGTTCTATCAGATTTTCCCGGAACGGTTCGCCAACGGCGATCCTTCCAACGATCCGGAAGGCGTGCTGCCCTGGGGCGGCAAGCCGACGCCGACGAATTTCTTCGGCGGGGATTTGCAGGGCGTACTGGATCACTTGGATCATCTGACACGCCTTGGGGTAAACGCCATTTATTTCAATCCGCTGTTCGAAGCGACGACGAATCACAAATACGACACGAAAGACTACTTGAAGGTCGATCCGCACTTCGGCACCAACGAGAAGCTGAAAGAGCTCGTCGCCGCCTGCCACGAGCGCGGCATCCGGGTGCTGCTCGACGCCGTGTTCAACCATTCGGGACGCGAGTTCCCGCCGTTTGTCGACGTGCTGGAAAAAGGGGCCGCTTCCCGGTATGCCGATTGGTTCCACGTCCGCGAATTCCCGCTGCGGGTCGTGGACGGCATTCCCACGTACGACACGTTCGCTTTCGAGCCGATCATGCCCAAGCTGAACACGGAGAACCCCGAGGTCAAGAAATATTTGCTCGACGTCGCCCGCTATTGGATCGAGGAAGTCGACATCGACGGCTGGCGGCTCGACGTGGCGAACGAGGTCGACCACAAGTTCTGGCGCGAATTCCGCGATACGGTCAAGTCCATCAAGCCGGACGCCTACATTCTGGGCGAAATCTGGCACGATTCCATCATGTGGCTGCAGGGCGACCAATTCGACGCGGTTATGAACTATCCGTTCACGAACGCGGCGCTCGATTTCTTCGCCACGGGGAAGATCGACGCCCGCAAGTTCGCGAACGCGATCGGCTCGCAGCTTGCGGCGTATCCGCAGCAGGTGACCGAGACGGCGTTTAACCTGCTCGGCAGCCACGACACCCCGCGCCTGCTGACGAGATGCGGCGGCGAAGTCGGCCGGATGAAGCTGGCGACGCTGTTCAAGCTGACATACCCCGGCACCGCCTGCATTTATTACGGCGACGAGGTCGGCATGACCGGCGGCGACGATCCGGGTTGCCGCGAATGCATGGTGTGGGATGAGGAGAAGCAGAACAAGGAGCTGCTTCAGTTCTTCATCGACGCCATCCGCCTGCGGAAAAACCACGCCGCGCTGCGGAGCGCGGACATCCGCTTCCTTCAGGCGGAACCCGGAAGCCGCGTGCTCGTCTACGAGCGGCGCGCGGCGGACGGCGAGCGGTTTATCATCGCGATGAACGCGGACAAAGAATCGGCCGACGTCTCCGTTCCCGCGGAAGGAAGCTGGGCGGACGCGTTTGACGGCAAGACCGTGCCGCTCGAGGGCGGCCGGTTGAAAGCGAAGCTGCCGGCCTTCGGCTACGCCGTTTGGCGGCAAGTCTCAAAGTAAGATCCCCGTCCCCGAATCACGCTCCATATCTGACGCATCGCTGCGGCGATGCGTCATTTTTGTTTCCATGAACAAGTCACTCACTTCTCTGGGCGTATGTGCATACGATGCAAAGAAAGGTGGTGAGCAACATGAAGGACGGTTTCGCAAGACCGCACGACGAAGAAAGCGCCCTCCGGGAATGGAGAAGCCGGCGGCGGGCCCGGATCGTCCAACAGACGCTGACCGGCGCCTCGCCCGTCTTTTTGCTCGCTGTGTGGGAACTGCTGTCCCGGACCGAGCTGATCGATTCCCGTTTTTTCCCGGCCCCCACTTCGATCGTCGGAACCTTCTTCGACATGATCGCCAGCGGAGAAATGCTGTCGCACGTATCGATCAGTCTGCTGCGCATCGCAGCCGGCTTTCTGCTCGGCACCGTCCCGGCGGTGATGCTGGGGCTGATGATGGGCATGTACCGGCCGATGAAGGCTTTCTTTTCGCCGCTCTTGATGGCGCTCATGCCGATTCCGACGCTGGCGCTCATGCCGATCATCGTGATCCTGTTCGGGATCGGGGAAGGGTCCAAGATCGTGACGATCGCCGGGAGCGTGTTTTTTCCCGTCGTCATCAATACGGCCGCAGGCGTCGCCAATATCGACCGCATCTACATCGATGTCGCCAAAAACTACGGCGCTTCGCCCAAAGCCTTTTTCTTCAAAATCGCGCTGCCCGGGGCGCTTCCCGTCATGATGGAGGGCATCCAGATGGGCCAGGCGATCGCCCTGCTGACGATTGTCGCCGCGGAAATGATCGGCGCCCGCGAAGGAATCGGGTACTTGATCTGGTCGTCGTATAAGCTGTTCCTGTTCGAGCCGATGTACGTGGGCCTTATCCTCATTTCCTTTTTCGGATACATGTTCTCGCTCCTGCTGCGGTGGTTAAAGAACAGGCTCGTGCCCTGGCAGTAAGATCTACAGAAGAAAGGGGACCGTCCACGTGCATGCGCCCGAAGCCAAAATCGCCATTGAGGGGATCGCGAAAGTTTTCTACAAAAAGAAACAATCCATCCTCGCCCTGCAGGACATTACGCTTCGCATTCGAGACGGCGAATTCGTCACGCTGCTGGGTCCGAGCGGCTGCGGCAAAACCACGCTGCTCCGCATTCTCGCCGGACTGGAGAAGCCGAGCGCGGGACATTTCGACGTGCGGAGAACGGATGAGCAGAAGCCGCTGCAGTCGATGATTTTCCAGGAAAACGGCGTCATTCCCTGGATGACCGTCGAGCAGAACGTCGCCTTCGGGCTGAACTTGCGGAAGCTGCCGGCGAAGCTCGTCAAGGAGCGAACCCACTACTACCTGGAGAAGACGGGACTTACCCCGTTCGCGAAGCTGTACCCGAAAGAACTGTCCGGCGGCATGAAACAGCGGGTCAGCATCGCCCGGGCGTTCGCCAACGATCCGGAGCTGCTGCTGATGGATGAACCGTTCGCCGCGCTCGACGAACAGAACAAATTCATTTTGCAGGAAGAGCTGCTAAGAATTTGGGAGGAGCACCGCAAGACCGTGGTGTTTATTACCCACAGCATCGACGAGGCGATTCTGGTGAGCGATAGGATCGTGCTGATGAGCGCCCACCCCGGCCGGATCGTCGCCGAGAAACGGATCGACCTGCCGCGCCCCCGTTCCGTGGAGCAAATCCGCTCCGATCCCGGAATGGCGCAGCTTTTCGTAGAGATCTGGAATCATCTCCAGCGGGAAGTGCAGGGGGCAAGGAGTGAATTTAAACCGTGCAAAGGATGATTGGGATGGAAAAAAGCTTGTCTACCCTCCTGGCCATGTTCGTGCTGCTTGCGGCCGTTCTGGTCGGATGCGGCAAAAACGGCGGAAACGGCGCCGGCGAAGCCTCGCCGACGCCGGCTGCCTCGCCCTCCCCCGCTTCCGGGGAGACCGCGCCGTCCGGAGACCTCGAGCCGCTCAAGGACAAAACCAAAGTCCTCATCGCCGAGGACGGCGCCGCGTCCGGAGCCGGCTTCTACATCGCGGACGCAAAAGGGTATTTTGCGGACTACAACATTGAAGTGGAGTTCACCTCGTTCTCCAACAGCGACGACATGCTTCCCGCTCTGGCGGCCGGCCAAATCGACGTTGCCGGCGGCATATCGACGGCGTCGTTTTTCAACTCGATCGCGCAAGGCATCGACGTCCGGATGATCGCCGACAAAGGCCACAACAATAAAGGCGCGTCCTACTTCACCTTCGTCATCGACAAAGACCTGGAAGGGACGATCAAGGACTACGCCGACCTGAAAGGCAAACGGATCGCCGTTTCGGCGGAAAACGCGGTGGACGACTACATTTTCTCGCAGATGCTGGCCGCAAACGGCATGAAGCGCGACGACGTGGAATTCGTGCTCATCTCCGACTTCGCCAACATGCTGGCCGCCATGAGCAACAACACGATCGACGCGGCGCTGAACATCGAGCCCCTTATCGCCAAAGGCACGGCGGAGGGCATTCACGTCAAATTCAAAGACGCGACAGATTTCGCCCCCGAAGCGCAAATCGCAATGGTGCTCGGCTCGCCGAAGTTCGTGGAAAACCGCGACGTCTCCCTCCGCTTCATGCTGGCCTACATCAAGGCTTTGCGGGATTACAACGACGCCTTCGTCAAGGGGACCGGCAATCTGGACGACATCATCACCATCATGACCAAGTACACCGCCCTCAAAGACAAGGAGACCTGGAAAAGCGTCAACGTGACCGGCCTCAATCCGAACGGACAAATGTTCATCGACGACATCAAGTCGCAGTATGAATGGTACAAAGGCAACGGCGCGCTCGCCGGAGAAGTCGACTTAAGCAAAGCCATCGACACGTCGCTGACGGATGAAGCGGTGAAGATTTTGGGAGAGTACAAGTGAGCCTTGCAAAGGCGTCCGCCACGGCGGGCGCCTTTGTTGCATGCGGCGGTTGGCGGCGCTGGTTGTGTGGGGGATTTGTCCGGGGGATGTTGTGCGGGGGATGGTTGGAAGCGCCGAACAGCATGACCGCTGCACATTGCGGCCCGGGGCTTCTTGACCGCTGAGCACCGCGACTCGGGGCGATGTAGGGTACTGGGCGGACTTCTTGGCGGCTGTACACCGCGGCTCGGGGTCATGTAGGGTACTGGGTGGACTTCTTAGCGGCTGTGCACCGCGACTCGACGCGATGTAGGGTACTGGGCGGACTTCTTGGGGGCCGAGCATCGCGACTCGATGCGATGTAGGGTACTGGGCGGACTTCTTGGGGGCCGAGCATCGCGACTCGACGCGATGTAGGGTACTGGGCGGACTTCTTGGCGGCCGAGCATCGCGACTCGACGCGATGTAGGGTACTGGGCGGACTTCTTGGTGGCCGAGCATCGCGACTCGACACGATGTAGGGTACTGGGCGGACTTCTTGCGATGGATTTAGCGGTGGCCTAAGCGCGAGCGAAATAGACGGGGGTGGTTCGCGCATTTGCGGCACCGGACGAGTCAAAAGGTCCAAAACCAGTTTTAAGTTGATCCTTAGGTCACATCTCATGAGGCAACCTCCGTCTTTGCAGCGTTGCTTCATCTTCTCACAGTTTCCGAGCATGTTAAAAGTGCCGGGCAGGGAGTAACTGCCTGTGGATCGTCTCATTCGTTTCAAATCACACTCCCGCACGGGGAGCGACGGGACACATTGGGCGGCCGGAGAAAGTCGAGGTATTTCAATCCACGCATCCCTGCGGGATGCGACGCGCCTACGCGAACTCGATGGCGAGTTGCAGCAACTATTTCAATCCTCGCATCCCTGCGGGATGCGACAAAAAGCAAGTACCCAAGTGGCATTACGAGGACGAATTTCAATCCTCGCATCCCTGCGGGATGCGACCCATACGCTGCCACGGAACGCGATTTGACCGGATCGATTTTAATCCTCGCATCCCTGCGGGATGCGACCCCACCCCCCGGTCCTTCAAACAGCGAGGCCCCTCTGATTTCAATCCACGCATCCCTGCGGGATGCGACCCGCTCAAGGACTGGTTTGCGAGCAAGACGCTTGCAATTTCAATCCACGCATCCCTGCGGGATGCGACTTCATCTATCGCAATATCGGCGGCGGCCACGATATTTCAATCCACGCATCCCTGCGGGATGCGACGTTTGCGGAAGTAAGCATATCATCCCCGGCATATTTCAATCCACGCATCCCTGCGGGATGCGACGGAGTTGTTTATGTTGCTCCCAATACCATTCATACCATTTCAATCCACGCATCCCTGCGGGATGCGACACTCACAAATACAAGTTAGTCATAACATACCACATTTCAATCCACGCATCCCTGCGGGATGCGACCTGTACTCTTCTGGCTAAACTAGCAACAAAACCCCAGATTTCAATCCACGCATCCCTGCGGGATGCGACCCCAGCTTCTTTTAAGACTTCCGGGCTGAACCCTTTGAATTTCAATCCACGCATCCCTGCGGGATGCGACTATGCCGGCAGATCGATGATCTGGAGGCCAAGATATTTCAATCCACGCATCCCTGCGGGATGCGACAGCATTGCTTGAAAAGCCTTGTGCCACAAGGGTTTTGAGGCCCTTTTGTGCGAATCTCCTATTCAGGTGGTGAAATCGGGAAAATCAAACCCCTCAAAAACCCGAAATCCCTTATGGGGCAAGAGGTGCGAATCTCCCGGGAAAATCATGTGAGCTTGAGGTTCGCACTGGCTCGACTCCGGCTCAATCCTTTGCACCGGATCGACCAAGCCTTACTCCGATCCTCCCGCTCATCCCCGCTCGACCAGCTCGACGCCTTCGGGAAGTCCCTCACGATCGATCACCAACTCATAATCACTAAAAGAGCGGGCCGGAGCATCCGTCTTTTTCCGTACGCTTACCCGCTCCAGCAAAACGTGCGCGGGTGCTTGACCGAGAGCGGTAGAATGCTCAAACGCCACCAATTTTCGGACAGCCATCTGCCCCCGGGATGCCGAGCGGTCATGCTCGAACAGATTCATCAGCGCTTCCCACAATACCGACAGGTCGTCTTCGGAAAAACCGGTTTTGCCAGCCAGATACGCGGAAATATAACCGTCCATACGGTACAACGCATACGGTATGACGTGCTTGCGTCCCATCTCGCGGTCCTTCTCGGCTCCTTCCTGAGTAACCGCTTGACGGGTAATTGTCACTTCCTGAGAAAAGATAGGATCGATGCTGCGGGCGAACGTAAATTGGACGGGCCCCCGTACTTGACCCGTGTTCACCTTCGTCGTCATGACAGCCCCGAACGTCCGGATATCGAAGAAGTTGGCGCACATCCATCGCGTCAGTTCTTGCGCTTCGGCTGCATCTTTAGGCTTTAGTTCCTTGCTGTCGGCATCCGCCGGCCGGATCGCGCGATAGGCTTTGCGATGCTGTTCGTTCAATACGCCCCCCTCCGTGACATAGATGTTATAGCCCGCTTCTCCAGCCCGCGTCAGCTCGACATAATTTCTAACCTTGCGTTTAAGCGCGACGTCCGTCACAATGCCATGTCCCGTTTCGGGATCGATTCGAGGCATATTCCCGGCATCGGGATCGCCGTTGGGATTGCCGTTGATCACTTCGAAAAACAACGAAAAATCGATTCTTCTTCCCAACACTTTGGAATCGGTGGAAGCCGCATGCAAGCTTTGTTCGGTCATCGACATCGTTTATCTCTCCCTTAGAAAAATAATGGGTTGCCCTTCTGGAGCCTATTCTTGTTCTTGTTTCTCCGCCGCAGCGGCCGCCTCGTTCTTCGCCTCCGCAGCCGCTTGCCTTTGAGCGGAAAAGGCATGCTTTTGATGGTAGTATCCGAGAATAAACAAGCCTTGGCGCTGCAAATCCAGATGGGCCGGAAAATTTTCCACCCCGTCCAAAATCTCCTGCATTTCCCGGTCTCGGAAGCTCCCGTACTGCGATTTGCTCATATGGTGCTGCGACAGCTTGATCAATATCGGGAAAACAGCGGCAGGATTGGAGGACGCGGCGTTAAAATAACGATCCTTGATCGTCGCATTCAAACGGCCGGGGCCGCCCGCCGCTTCCTGCTGGGCCCTTTCCAGAACGGCGAACAGCCGGCCGAGACGGTACGCGGGTTCTTTGGTTTCGGCGTTTAAACTCATGGTTAAAGCCTCCTTATAGGAATCGACCTTGTTTATCCGACAGTAGCGGGAAAGGTGCGCTTTTATAATCGAGACGCGAAGAGGGTTAACGATCCCGTCCGCCCGCACCCGATTCAGAATCGAGGTGTAGAGCGAATACGGATACGCCGTTCCCAAAAGAATCGAACGGAACAGTTCTCCTCCCAGACGCGCGGGCGGTTCGTCGCCTACCTTTTTGCCGTCGCTGCCGACTCGCCTGGTCTCTTCGAGAATCCGATAGCTGCTCGGATGTTCCTCTCTCCATCCGTCCGCCGATGCTAAAGAAAAGTCTGCCGCATGCTGCCCCAGCTTCTCTACCATATCTCCTAGATTCCCCTGCCAGAAAAAACGAACCGCCAACCGGGCATTATTGGGGGATAGGCCGAGTACAAAGAAGGGCGTATCGCCTTGCGGAACCATGTTCGCCTCCAGCCTGTCCCCCTTGCGAATGCGTACAATCGCATCTTTGAGCTGAGCGGTAAGGGATGTTTCTTCTACAGGAGCGGCGGCATTCGGATCGACGGCTCCCGCGAAGAAAGCTTCGACCTCCTCGGCGGCTTCCTTGCTGCCCGACCAGAATACGACGGTCATATCCCCCATCAACATGCGGTTGCGGGGAGATGCGAGAAGATGGTTCAGCGCTGTCGTATAACCGAACATGGCCGTTTTGCCGACCGGGGAATTGTAGCTTTGCTGATGGTCTTTGCCATAGGATTCGGCCGACCGGAAGTTGAAGGACACAAGAGAAGCGCCCGCCTGCTGCGCGCCGCGCACGCCTTTGATTTTCCCATGCGTCTTGGCGATCGGAACGTCCATCTCCCCCGTAATCAGGCATTGCGAGTCGTATTCCGAGACGCTGTCCTGTTCCTGGCGATAACGTATCCATGCCGACTTGACTGCTTCCAATTCATGCACCAAAGCAAGTTGCCCTCGCAGCTTGAAAGCGATATTCGTGTCGATGCCTTTGTCCAGATCGCTCATGTGCGCTTGCAGCAGCGGGTGTTCGCGAACCTTCGCAACGTCCCATTGTTCGAGGAATGCCAATACAGCTTTGGCCGCTATGTCCTCTACGTCTTTCAATACTTTGACAGCCAAATCTTTAAAAGCCTCGTATTTTCTCCTGGCGTCGGAAGACTTCTTGACCGTCTCCGCCTCCTTGGAGGATAAAGCATAATATCCGATGACATATTCGGCTTTGTCGGTCAGGAAAAAAGGAACGATTCCGCTTGAACGGGATGTCTGCTCGGGAACCGTCACCGTTCGGGGAAGAGGCTTCTTGCCCGAATGGTCCCGCACGTCCAGGAAAGCCGCCAGTCGACCGTCCGTTTCAAGTTCCAGCACATAAGAGATTTTGCCGGAACTGAAATAGAGAGCGCTGACTCCGGAAGAAGGGTCGGCCGCCAGATCGAGGTAGCGCTGATACAGCGATTGAATAATCATTTTTCCGGCTCACCCCTTCGATCCCCAAACCGGCACTTGGACGATACCGTCCCGCATCGTCGCCCGGAAGAACCTGGGCGTCATGCCGTTCTCGAAGTCGATGTCGTGCAGCATCCAGCCCAAGTCGCGATCAGGTTGGCCCTTGTAAAAGGATGGCGGTAAGGGATCGTCTTCCTCGATATAAGCAAAATGAGCGGCGAATTCCCGGCAACCCAAATACGGACGATGAAAGCATTGTCCCTGCCGGGCGCGGCGGAGGAAAATGTTATAGTGCTTCTCCGGCGTGTCCGCTTCGCCGCGAAGACCGGTCATCTCGAAGTGAGCCTCGATTACGTATTCAGGGTTCTTCAACAGCATCGTCGCGCGCTGCTGTCTCTCCTCCGTCACCACCTGCGCAAGCGCCGCTCCTTTACCGTTCATCGCAGATTTTACCGCCGAGACGGGGATTTTGTTCTCGACTTCATTCCGCCGGATATTATCGAAGCGAATCTCGTTCAGCACATGTATCCGGTCGACCACCCAGCGGATCGCGGGTTTCCAATGAATACTCTCCAAGATCCCCCTAGCCGCCGAAGGGGTCATGACATCATAGCTGACGCGTTCCACTTTCATCTCCGGTCTCGTAAAACACGCGTAATCGCCCCACACTTTCAAGCGGACTCCGAATCCCATGCCGCCTCTCCTCCTTGTCGTGCTAACCTATCAAGATTTCCGCCGCATGATGCTCTTCCGAAAAAGGTTTGACGCCCACCTGGTCGTCGTACCAATGCCTCGGATTGTTCAGCTTGAAAACGTCCGCCCGAACCTCTACAATCTCCCCTACCCGGCGGAATGCTTCGAACTCCTGAGGATACAACTGTACGACATAAGGCTGCAGCTTGCGCATAATGCCATTAATCTTGGGGGCGTTAAGCAATGCCTCCAATTGCTGTTCAGCCTGGCGGTCATAAGGCACAACGACCGGCTTCGCGTCCGTGTCGATGAGCCGGAATTGTTCCGCAATCGTACGAAAAGGAATTTCGCAGTCCGATATTTTTCGCTCGTTAAGCTGTTTCAAAATGCCGTACTTATCCGTAAGATCCTGAGAAGACTCGCCGCCTAGCGCCTGATAGAAGTAAAGATGTTGAAAATAATCCCTGACCGCCTCAAGCGACAAAGGATCGTCCGGATACCGCTCCATAATCGAACGGGCGACTCCTGCCGTCAGGCTGAACCACCCTTTCAACCTGGCTGTGGCCTCCGTCTCGAACACATAGGTCAGGCCTTCGCCAAGCCTTCCGTTCCGATTGCAGCGGCCGGCTGCTTGCGCGATCGAATCGAGCCCCGCCAGTTCCCGGTAAACCGTCGGAAAATCCACATCCACTCCGCATTCGACCAACTGCGTACTGATCAGCACGCACGGCAACTTCTTATCCAGACGTTCGCGAATGAGGTTCAATTTGTCGAGCCGATGCTTCGGACACATGCGAGCGCTCAGGTGGAACACGCTATCCTGACCAATAAGAGCCGTTACCTTTTCGTAAAGCTCCCTTGCCGCCCTGCGCGTATTCACGATACAAAGCGCTTGTCCGTTCCCGCTCAGCCGTTCCGCGAGCCGTTCACCCTCGATTTTGCCCAGCATTTTCAGCCGAACGCGCTTGAACTGATCGAACCTCTCCGGAACGCGATCGACCATCTCCCGAATCGGAATTGGATGCTGCACGGCTCCTTGAAGCAATCCGGCCAAATCCGGCTGTGTCGCCGTACTGAGCACGACAGTAGCTCCGTAATTGCGAACCAGTTCCTCCAGAGCCAGCAGACACGGCTTGAAGAAGTCACCGTTCATCAACTGCGCCTCGTCGACGATAATGACGCTTCGGGCTAAATTGTGCAGTTTGCGGGTACGGGACCGTCGGTTTGCGAATAAAGATTCGAAAAACTGCACATTCGTCGTTACAACTACAGGATAATCCCAGTTCTCTTCGGCCAGTAAGAGCTTTTCCTTCAGACCGAGGCCTAAATCGGAATCTTCAGGCAATTCATGCTGAACGTTCGAGTGATGCTCAAGCACATGCTCTGTACCCAGCACCTCCCGGAAAACCGCCGCATTTTGCTCAATGATCGAAGTATAAGGAATGACATACACAATGCGCCTTAACTGATGGCGGACAGCATGTTTGAGCGCAAAGCCGAGCGAAGTCAGCGTCTTTCCGCTGCCGGTCGGAAGCGTCAGCGTGTATAAGCCTTGCTCGTTGTCACCCCTTGCCAGGCATTCGAGCCGCAGCTCATTCCTAGCGGCATCTATGGCTAAGTCCGATGTTGAAAAGCGCTGCGACATGTAAGCGTCATACTTTGCGAGTAGATCCTTGAAGTCGACGTCGTGACCCCGAAGGCCGGCTTTGCTTCGTTCCGAATACTGCTCCGTATCGAGAGAGTCCGCATCTACCAGGCAAGAAAACAGCATGCGAATGAACATGGATAATTGGAGCCCGGGATTGCCTCCCCACTTGATCGAAGGCGGAAGCGTTGTGCTGGCGACGTTCCCCATAACAGCGATTGCGTTGTCTTTGTAAGGCTCAATTTTCTTTTTCAGCCTTTGCGCAAGACAAGCTTCGTCTCCAGCGTCCGAACCGAAGTCTGTTAACCCGGCATGATGTCCGGCAATCACATACGCAAGTATTCTTGCCGTCTTGTTCTTCCAAGCCTCGACTATGTATTGAGCACCCGCTGTTGCATGATCGACCGGAATTGGCGATCCTTCCAGCCTTTTTTGAAAGGAGACGGAAAATTTGCCGAAGTCATGAAGCAAGCCTGCTGCTTTCCCCCATTCTTCGGCTCCAAACTGGGCGGCGAACTCCCCAGCCCGACGCGAAACATTTTCAAGATGTGTCTGAAGGAGCTGCCATTCGCTCTTATCCTCCGAATCCGTTCGGTGAGCATAGAACAGTCTGGACCCCTCCCTTTTATTAGTCGAGTCCTTCGGTTTAGTTTCTAAGAACTATTTTTCTTTCCTCTTGCTAGAATGATAAACCTATTTGCCTAATTTCGATACTAATCGATCCAATTCCTCCTTTTCCCAAAAAAAGTTCATTTCGTCTCGCATTCCAGTGTTGGATGTTTGCAAACTTATGATATGATAAAAAGTAACGACAAGACGTTTACCGCGCTTCCTTAAAAAGTGCGAACCCCAAGCGCACATGATTTTCCCGGGAGATTCGCACAAAAGAGCCTTAAAATCCTTGCGGCCCAAGGCTTTTCAAGCAACGCTGTCGCATCCCGCAGGGATGCGTGGATTGAAACTTCGAGTTCGGCTGACGTTTGGAATGCCGTCACGTCGCATCCCGCAGGGATGCGTGGATTGAAACTGGCTCGGATCATACGGCGGATAGATGCAATCGCCGTCGCATCCCGCAGGGATGCGTGGATTGAAACATGTCCAACCCTCACATTCATATATATTTTTTATGTCGCATCCCGCAGGGATGCGTGGATTGAAACATTCCGCTTATTTATTCGCAACCACAAACGTCAACCACGTCGCATCCCGCAGGGATGCGTGGATTGAAACGGATGTCGCGTTGACAAAGTGGTACGCGCCGACCAGGTCGCATCCCGCAGGGATGCGTGGATTGAAACCACCGTATCATCCACGACGAGGAAAATCTGCCGCGTCGCATCCCGCAGGGATGCGTGGATTGAAACCTCTTCAATGACGTGCATTGTTTCTCCATCCCAGTCGCATCCCGCAGGGATGCGTGGATTGAAACACCACCAAGGAAGAGCCAATCGGCAAGCTGTGTAATACGTCGCATCCCGCAGGGATGCGTGGTTTAATGCCTAGAAAAACGATCAAAATAAAAAGCCCGCCAGTCCTGGCAGGCTATTGAGTATGGTAAAATCTTCTTGCAACCGCGACATTGGTTGATGTAATGATACTTTCCTTCCATAAACGAAAAAAGACCGCCCTCGCCAAAGGTTTCGGTCTATTTCGGATCGTTTACCCGCAAGCCAACCGCCCTTAAAAGCGGCTGTTGCCGGGGAAGCCGTGCTGCAACACGGCTTCCTTTGTTATTTTAAGCTTAGCACAGACACTTTAGACGTGCAATCTTTCAACAATTACTTCCCTTTGCATCTATTTTTTATTTCGCTCGGGTACCCGTCTCGTAAACGTCAAATGTCGAAACGGTAATGCCGGTCGTCGGTTCTTTGTAACCGTTCAATCCCATACATCTGGAAGCGTAGCCAGGAGAAAGCACGGCTAGACGTCTCGAACTCCTCCCGCTTGACATGGTTCGTTTCACCAGTTGCCTAAAAAGCAATTATTTCGCCCGGTACCGGCTGTTTCGCGCTAGCAGTTGCTTTTTTGCGAATTCGCGGCTCGACTTTACCGGGTTTCAGGTGCAAAGCGCGTTGGAATTGCGTTTATAGCACTTCGATCGCACCCTTCCGCGAAAAAGGTCGATGTAGTTGCTATAAAGTCACTTACTGTGCGCTAACCAATTGTACGCAAGCAGTCTTTCTTTGGCGCTAGATGACAGCCGCCCCCTTCGGGTCCCATTCATTTTTTAACGCCTTTTACCGCCAAAGAAAATCACCCTCTACCAGGCCAACAGGCCAAATAGAGGGCGATTGCCGTTCAAGGACGAATACACTCATCCCGTTCTATTATCCGAATACCGTTCCCCGTCCGCTCAAAAAATCTGCTGATTATACCCGAGCAGGCGCTTCCTGCGCGGATTGGCGCGTTGAAGGATTTCCTCCGGCACCCGGTAGAGGGCGTTGACGTCATGGCACATATGCGGCACGATAAATTTCTTTCGATAGATCACCTGCTGCACATAACGCGGCTGGTCGGTCCGGTTGGGAGCGCCCCGGTGCCAGAGCTGGCTGTTGAACACAAGGCAGTCGCCCGCGTTGGCCAGCACCGATATCGGTCCCTGCCCTTTGTATAGGCCGATTTCTTCGGTGAAAGCCAGATGCTTGCCCGCCCGGTGGGAGCCGGGAACAACCTGCGTCGGCCCGAGCTCTTCCGTGACGTCGTCCAGATAGTAGAGCGCATTGGTCAAATAGACCGGCATCTGGATTCGCGGATCAAGCTCGACGCCGTCCGGCAGCGGAAAAAACAGCGCTTCGTCCACATGCCATTTGCTGACCGCGTTTTCCCGGATCGTCCGCATCCCGTTCATGCTGCTCAATTGGCAGTCCGGACCGAGCACCGCTTCGATGAAGTCGATGATGCCGGGGTAGTCGATGAGCGACTCGAAAATTTCCCCTTTCTCGAACATCGGCCCCTGAAGCATAGATTCCGGCCCCTTGCCTTCGAACGCCTGGCGGATGCCTTCTTTTACGGCCGCGACCTGCGCCGGATCCAGCACGTTTTTGAACAGCACGTAACCGTCCCGGTGAAATTGCTCCAGTTCCTGCGCGTAGCGTTCGACCGTCGTTTGCATCGTCATACACGCTCCCTTTTCGGATTAAATTTGGAAAAAAAGATTCCCTACCGCACGGCCGGTTCGGCTCGTCCGCCTTCCGCTTCCGGAAGCGGCGTTCGGATTTTTTTCATGCGGCTGCTTGTGAGCGATTCGGTCGTCACGACGATCTTCTGCGGAATTTTGTAGGCGGGCAGCTTGTCCGCGCAATATGCCCAAATCCGGCGGCGCAGCTCCCTGAGGGGCAGTTCCTCCCGCAGCCTGACCGTCGCCGTCACCATTTGTCCCGTGATGCCGCTCGGCTCGGCGCCGACGGCGACTTCCTCGATGCAGTCGAGCTGCTGCAGCACGTTCTCCACCTCGGCCGGGTACACCTTCTCTCCGCCGACGTTGATGATTTCCGAGCGGCGGCCGAGAATGCGGATATACCCGCCCTCGGCGACCGCTTCGTCTCCCGTCCGGAGCCAGCCGTCTTCGGTAAACGGATCGGGGGCGTTCAAGTAGCCCAGCATCGCGGTTGCCGTCTTGACCTCCAGCATGCCGTCCACGATGCGGTACTGCGCGCCGTCCTCGTTGATGGAGAACAGCAGCGAGTCCGTACTTTTGGACTTTGTCCGCAAAATCCCGATTTCCGACATGCCGTAAGCCTGCACCGTGCGCACCCCGGGAAACAGCGCGTTCCAGGCCGCAAGCGTGCTCTCCGGCATCACTTCGGAACCGTAGGAGACGACTTGCAGGCTGGAAAGATCGAACTCTTTGTACGCCTCGCTCAGGAGCAGCAGGTTCATGAACGTGGGCGACACCGGCAGCGCTTCGACGCGGTATTGTTCGATGACTCTGCATACTTCCGCGGGAGACCGATCCTGCAGCATGTACAGGCTGCCCCCGTTCGCCAGCGTCTGCAGCAGCGTGTTCATGCCGCCGATATGGTCGAACATCATAAACGGTATCGTCCGCCTCGCAGTTCCAATCCTCCGGTATTTCGCCAGCAAACGGTCGACATGGTGAACGGCGGCCTTGCTCTTCCCGGTCGATCCGGAGGAGAAAAGGACGAGTCCGGGCGCCCCCTCCATCAACAAGGAAGCGAGCAGTGGATGGGCGGTTCTCCCGTCCCGGTGCGGGCGAACGGAGAGGCCGCCTTCGCCCGCGCGGATTCGGGCCTGGGCCTCGCCGATCTTCAAATACTCCCGGATCTTGTTCTCGACCAGCTTGTTGTCGAGCGGAAGCACGATGCATCGGCTGCCGAACAGGGCAAACAGCGCGGCGACGGCATAAGGCGAATATTCCTCCTCCAGCGAGACGACTTTCCTTTCGATGCCCGCGGCCCAAAGCTGTTCGGACATCCGCGCGATGCAGTCCAGCAGCCATTCGTACGAATACTCCGTTCCGCGCCATACGAACGCCGTCCGCGGACCGAATTCCTCGAACCGATCCAACAGGAAGCTTCGATACATGCTCCACCTCCTTCAAATAGCTTCCCCGGCCTCAGCCCTCTCCGGCATCCGTTCCAGCAGGTAGCCTACGAAGCTGTCCACGGTCCGGTACGGGCTGTCGGCCATGGCGGGCGCCAGCTCCGATCCGCCGGACAGCGCCAGTCCGATGCCGAGTTCCTCCTCGATCCCCTGCTCGACCGTGGCCAGCAGCGTGACGAGGCCGAGCGAGTCGAGATGGCCGTTGCGCCCGTAGAGCGGCGCCTGCAGCCCCAGCTCGACGGGGATCGAGCCGTTATGGTACCGGTTCATTTCCCGGCAGCTCTCGAGCACGATCCGAACGAGCGCCTCCCGATGCCGCGACGCCTCCGCCCGCTCGGGTTTGTCCGCCTTGGCGAACGGCGGGATGGCCGCATGGTCCGCCCGAATGCGCTCGTACAGCCGATACTCGCGTCCGATGAGCCGTTCCAGCGCAACGCTGAGCTCGCGGAGCCGGTCCGCGGCCTTCGTTCTCGTCCCGAGTCCCTGCAGCCTCTTGTGCGCGTTCTCCCATTCTTCGACGATTTCGGCGAATTCGGCCAAATAGCCGGCATGCGCGCCGCCGAACCGCTCCGCCAGCTCGCGCAGCAAATCGCGGGCAAAATAGCGGCTCCAGCGCATGTCGAACAGAAATCCGGAAATGGAGCCGAGCGAGGCTTCAGGTTCGGCAAGCCCGAGATGCAGCCGTTTCAGCAGCTGCAGCGAGACGGCATGTCCGAAATAGTACGTGCGCTCGCCCTTCGTTACTTCCCTTCCGGCAAGGAACTCGTGCGCTTGCGTAGCCAGCGCGCGCAGCAGCGCTTCCTTGAACAATGCCGGAGTCAGCTTCGACTCCGCTTCGATGTCGACGGTGCCGTACGTATAAAGCCGTTCTTTCCGCTTGGCTCCCGCAAGCTCGGGGATCGCCCCGTTCCCTTTCCAGAAATCGCCGAAGGCCTTGACGGACAGAGAGCCGGTATAGCGGGCGGGAACCGGATCGTAGACGAAGACCCGGTCGTCCTCCGCGCCGTATACGCCAAGCCAATGGTCCACCAGATATAGCCGGGAGCCAGGTTCGGTCAGTTTTTCGATGTACTTGGGGTTGAGATAGTCGTCGGTGTAGGGAAGATAGTAGCTGGTGCCGGTGGCGATCGTCAGCTCGCCGCGGCTTGCGCGCCGCCGAATGTGGGCAAGTCCCTCTTCGAGGCTCGGATACTCCGTTCGGCCTTTCGTTTTCCAGATGGCTTCGCCGTAATCCAGCTTGTCGAAATAAGTCTTGACGAGTCCCGAACTTGAACAGGACGGCAGCCCGTACAGGCGGGAATTGGCCAGAAGGCTCAGGCTGCTCTCCGAGCCCTGCCCTTTCAACACTTCGTGAATCAGGGGAAAATGGCAAGGATAGTAATAGGGAATGTCCATCGTGGGCTCAAAAGGTTTGATCTGCATGGCTCCTCCTCTCCGGCGAGTCGACAGCCTTTTCCTCCCAGCGCTCGACCTTGTAATGAAGAACCAGATCCTCCGCCGCGCGGAAAGCCCGGTTGGGCAGCGCGCTTCCGTCGGCCGCCGTTTCAAATCTGCGGAAGCCTCTGGTAAAGCGGAACCGGTAGCCGGTATCGCGGGGCACGAGAAAGCGGCCGGCATACCGGCCGTCGCCGTCGCGCATCAGCTTCATGCCCATCCCGCCGTAAATGCTTTCGGCTGGCGCCGATTCGGGGGGCACTTCCACGCTCATCGCGACGTTGACGAATTCGGACAGCTCGTTCACGACGCGGTACGTCCGTGTCGCCTCGACGCCGTCTACGGTCAGCGTTACGGCGGTTTCGCCTTCCCGCTTGGGCTTGACGGTCCCGTCCGGCAGCACTTCCAGCACCTCCGGGTCTTGAACCCGGTAATCGCCGTTCAGCACGCTCAGCTCGAGGCCGTTATCGTACCGCGCGACCGCGTTGATCTGCGTCTTCATCCCTTTGAGCGCGGCGGAATCCCGGCCCAGAAGCTCTACGGCTGCGACGCGTCCCGGCGTTTTGCCGAACATGAAAATCAGCGGAATATGCACTCTCTCGCCCCAGTCCGCTTCCTGATGGGCGGCATCCGGCTTGAGCAGATAGCCGATATCCTCCCCGTACCGGTAGCCCGCTGCCACCAGCCGGTCGACGACGCCGCGGACATGCCGGGGCAGGAACAGCCCCTCCGCATCGCCGATGTCGAACCACAGCTTCAGCGGCAGCTTGTCCGTATACGGCCGGTACAGCGTCTCTTCGCCAAGCTTCGCCTCTCCGTTTTCGTCCAGCCATGCCTTTACGAAGTACGGGGACAGCATGATCAGCTTGCCGAACACGTCCGGATTGCGGAAGCCGATATGATACGTGGACAAGCCTCCGGCGGACGATCCGATCAGACCGGTGTTCGCGGGACCGGGAAGCGTCCGGAACCGCCGGTCGATATAAGGCTTCAAATCGCGGATAATGAAATGCTCGTAATCGAGACCCGTGCACGCGATGTGCTTGGCCTCGGCGGCCGGCGCGACAAAATGGTAGTATTCGTTGGACGTCACCGGCCGGACGTGGGCAATCGCCACGATGATGATTTCCTCGATGATTCCTTCTTCGATCAGACGGTCAGCCGCCTTATGGATGTTCCACGACTCCGTCCCGGGCTTCGCCGGCTCGAAAGCCCGCTGTCCGGCATGCATGTACAGGACGGGATACCGTTTGGACGTCCTCTCTTCGTAACCGGGCGGCAAATATACGAGTATCCTTCTCTCATTGTTCAATCTGCGAGCATAAAAGCTGTCGATGGTGACGATTGCGGATTGGCCCGGCAATGGTCCTCCTCCCTTCGTCGCTTAGGCTCACGATGCTCCGTATGCGGAATTTCTCGCCTCCTTCGGACAACCGCCAATGCGGGGACATGCGCGAGCCGGCGCAAACGGCAAAAAACCCCGCGTCTCCTCTCGAGATCACGGGGTTGTCTCTGAAACCATCGGCCGTTTCAGCGAAGCATGGCCCTCAGATTGTCGGAAGTTTGAAATTTCACTTTCATGATAGTATGAATCTACTATTTTGTAAAGATTTCATTAAAAATAATATATTGACAGATTACCTATAATCTGTTTAATATAATCTCGCGGAATAATTTGAGGGCTCTGATTTCTTAAGCCGTTCCGGTTTGAGAACAACCCCGGTATCTCCCCTTGGAGCTGCCGGGGTTTTTGCTTTAAAGGAGGTGACGGCGATGTCCTGAAGTCCCGCGTTTGCGGCAGGATTTTTTGTAAGCGTTTTACCAAAAAGCGGTTCCGCACGGGCTTTCCTAACAAAAATAAAAAACAATAAGGTGGGAAATTATGGTTAACCATTTGAAAAAATGGATCGCCGGCATGGCGTTGACGCTCGCTCTGTTGACCGGGACGGTCGTTCCCGGCCTTCCGGTCCAGGTCGCTTCCGCCGCGCCCGACACCTCCGTATCGAACAAGCAGAACTTCAGCACGGACGTGATTTACCAGATTTTCACCGACCGGTTCGCCGACGGCAATCCCGCCAACAATCCGACGGGCTCGGCCTTCAGCCCCGGCTGCACGAATTTGCGGCTGTACTGCGGCGGCGACTGGAAAGGCATTACGGACAAGATCAACGCCGGTTATTTCACCAATATGGGCGTAACGGCGCTGTGGATTTCGCAGCCGGTGGAAAACATTTATTCCGTCATCAACTACTCCGGCGTCAACAATACGTCCTACCACGGGTACTGGGCTCGCGATTTCAAAAAGACCAACCCTTATTACGGCACGTTCGCGGATTTGCAAACCCTGATCAATGCCGCGCATGCCAAAGGTATCAAGATCGTGATCGACTTCGCGCCCAATCACACCTCGCCGGCCCTGGAAACGGACAGCTCCTTCGCCGAGAACGGCCGGCTGTACGACAACGGCACGCTGCTCGGCGGCTATACGAACGACACGAACGGCTACTTCCATCATAACGGGGGAACCGATTTCTCCTCGCTGGAAGACGGCATTTACAGAAACTTGTACGACCTCGCCGACCTCAACCACAACGTCAGCCGAATCGACACCTACTTCAAGGAAGCGATCAAAGTCTGGCTCGACTTGGGAATCGACGGCATCCGCGTCGATGCGGTCAAGCATATGCCGATGGGCTGGCAGAAGAACTGGATGTCCTACATCTACGGTTACAAACCGGTGTTCACCTTCGGCGAGTGGTTCCTCGGCACGAACGAGAACGACCCGAGCAACGTCTATTTCGCCAACGAATCCGGCATGAGCCTGCTCGACTTCCGTTTCGCCCAGAAGGTTCGCCAGGTGCTCCGCGACAACACCGACACGATGTACGGGCTGGATTCGATGATTTCCTCCACCGCCTCCGACTACGCGCAGGTCGCCGACCAGGTCACCTTCATCGACAATCACGACATGGAGCGGTTCAAATCGGGCTCGGTCAGCAACCGCCGGGTGGAGCAGGCGCTGGCGCTGCTGCTGACGTCCCGCGGCGTTCCCGCCATCTATTACGGAACGGAGCAGTATATGAGCGGCGGCACCGATCCGGACAACCGCGCGATGATGTCCTCCTTCTCCGAGACGACGACCGCGTTTAACGTAATCAAAAAACTCGCTCCGCTTCGCAAGTCGAATCCCGCCATCGCATACGGTTCGACCCAGCAGCGGTGGATCAACAACGACGTTTACATTTACGAGCGGAAATTCGGAAACAGCGTGGCGGTCGTCGCCATCAACCGCAACTTGTCCAGCTCCGCGTCGATCAGCGGATTGGTCACTTCCTTCCCGGCGGGCACCTATACGGACCAACTGGGCGGCCTGCTCGGCGGCGGCAGCATCACGGCAAGCAGCACCGGCGCCGTATCGACGTTTACGCTCGGAGCAGGAGCCGTAGCCGTATGGCAATATACGCCGGCCCAAACGACGCCGGTGATCGGCCATGTCGGTCCGGTCATGGGCAAAGCCGGCAACACCGTCACGATCGACGGCAGAGGCTTCGGCTCCACGAAGGGCACCGTCTACTTCGGCACGACCGCGGTGACCGGTTCGGGCATCGTTTCGTGGGAAGACACGCAGATCAAGGTCGTCGTGCCTTCCGTCGCCGCAGGCAAATACAGCGTGAAAATCCGCACGTCGGGCTCGGTCGACAGCAACAGCTACAACGGCTTTAATGTGTTGACGGGCAACCAGGTGTCCGTGCGCTTCATCGTGCAAAACGCGACGACCGTCAGCGGCGAAAACGTCTATCTCGTCGGCAACGTCGCCGAACTCGGCAACTGGGATCCGGCCTCGGCCATAGGCCCGATGTTCAACCGGGTCATCCGAACCTATCCGACCTGGTATTTCGACGTCAGCGTACCGGCCGGCACCGCCCTGGAATTCAAATTTATCAAAAAGAACGGCTCCGTCGTGACCTGGGAAGGCGGCTCCAACCATACGTACACGACCCCGGCCAGCGGCACCGGCACCATAACGGTCAACTGGCAGTAACCCGTTGGAAGCCAGGCGGCGCATAGCCGCCGCCGCCGGAAGCCGTGCCCGGATTCCCCGACAGATGGCGCAACTCGCCGCGGGGGCCCGCGGCACGGCTTTTCCGTTGCCGGACGCTTCTTTGACCGCGATCCGCCCGCTCCGGCTGCCGGTCTTCTAGCGATAAGACCGGACCGGCTTCAACAGCCAGACGGCCGCAAGGCTTGCGGCGAACAGGCACCCGCCGACCGCGCCGAGCACATTCGAAGCGCCCCATCGGTCGGCCAAGGCGGAGGTAACCGCAAGCCCGACGGTCGGCGCTACATTCGTAATCGCGCCCATCGTGCCGTAAATTCTCCCCTGCATGTCGACGGCGACTTCCGAACGAAGAATGATTTGCGTCAGCATCGAGCAAAAGGCAAACATGACGCCTCCGGCCAGCACGAGCGGAAGCGCCGCATGCGCGCTCGGCATCTCCGCAATCAGGCAGAAGACGGGGCCGAGCGCAACCAATCCCGTCATGATCCAACTTCCTCTTTTGCCGAGCCTGGAGCTGAAGGCCATGATCAGCCCCGCCCCGATCATATAGCCGAGCGGGATGCACATTTCGATCAGGCCGAAGGCGACCGGCCCCGCTTTCCATTCCTTGACGGCGATCACTTGAACGAGCATGAGAGCGGACATAAAAAACAAAATGAGCAGAGGATTCAAAATGACGATCGACCGGGTAAGCGGGTCCCGGCGGATGAAGGCCAAGCCTCCGTTCCAGTCTTTGAAGAACGAACCGTTCGCCGAGGAGGCCCGGCGCTCAAGAGGCGGAAAGGCTCCCGCCGCAAGGACGCAGACAGCCGAGACGAAAAACGTAATCGAGGTAAACAGCATCGCGGCAAAGCCGCCGAAAGCCGCCACGACGACCCCGGCCAGCGCCAGCCCCGATATCCGCGCGACGTTGTCCGCCAGGTGGACGGTGCTCGTCGCCTGCTGCACCCGTTCTTTGCCTGCCAGATGCGTGACCGAGGCGTGAAAGGCGGGGCCCTGAAACAAGCTGGCAAAGGCCGAAAGCGTAACCAGTACAAGCACGACGGCAAACGGCGTTTGAAGATAGAACAGGCATACGGCCAGCGTGCCCGCGATGCTCGCTCTCAGCAGATCCGAGAGCAGCATCAGCTTGCGCCGGTCCACCCGGTCCGCCACCGTTCCCGCGAAGGAGCCGAACAGGATGGTGGAGGCCATATAGCAAATTTGGATCGCCGCCATAAGCTTCGCGCTCCCGGTCGTTTGCAGCACCCACAGGCTGAGGGCGATTCCGTTGAAGCAGTCGCCGAACACGGAGACCGTATTGCCCGCCAAAATCGACACGAACGCCCGGTTTTTCCATAACGGGCGCCCGGATTCCAGCGCCGGCCGCTTTTTACGGAGAACGGGCTTTTGTTCCTCGTGCGGACGCGAAATTTCCATCGTCGTCTCCCCTGTCCCGCGCCGTCCGGCGGACGGCGTTTGTTGGCCATCGGCTTCGTCCTTCCCTTCCCGCCAGGCCCGGCTTAAAACGATCCCGTTCGCCGCCGGAAAGGGGACGAACCAAAACGGCACAGCCGCGCGGAGAGCTGCTCTTGTAGGCTCTTTGACCGTCGTTGCTGTGCCGTTTTTTCCGTATGCGATAGGCGATGAAGGTGGTGAGCGCCGGATCGCTAGCGGATGATGACCGTGCTGAACGGAGCGATGGAGAGCGTTTCCCCGTCAAGCGAAGCGCCTTCGCCGCCGATGCCGGTCTGGCGCACGATTTCCCGGAACGCTCCGTACCGCTCCGACGCCGTCAGCTTCGCCGACTGCTTCTCGCCGCTCATATTGTGCACGACGAGGACGCGGGCGTCCTTCGTCATCCGCACGTAAGCGCCGAGCTTCGCGTTGCCGGTATCGTATTCGTCGATATCCCCGTCCCGCAGCTCGGGCATTTCATTCCGCCACTTGATCAGCGTGCGGTAATGATGGAGCAGCGACCGCTCGTCCCGCTCCTGCTGCTCGACCGATGTCGCGCCGGGCTTGTTGTACCGTAGCGGTTCCCAAGACGTCTGCCCCGGCCCGCCCGATGGGCCGGCGTACCAAGGCATGGGCTCGCGGATCGCTTCATCGGGCTTCATGCCGAGCATGCCGATTTCCTCCCCGTAATAAAGGAAAGGATTGCCCGGCAGCGTCAGCAGCACCGCCGCGGCCATCTTCGCGTGATTTACGTTCCCGCCGAGCACGCTCATGGCGCGGTTCTGGTCGTGATTGGAGAGAAACGTCGCGTCCGTGAACGAACCGCCGGACGCTTGGCCGTAAGCGCCGTATACCCGCTTCAGGCTGAAGGCGACGTCCGGGTCGCGTTCCCCCTTCGCGGCGTCGAGAATCCGTCCCGCCAAATCGAAGTTGAATCCGGAATCGAGCGCCTTGTCGAGCAGAGGCGCGATCGTCGTCGCCGAATCCCAGATTTCGCCCACGAGGTAAGCGTTCGGATTGGCCTCGTTCAACCCGCTGCGGAATTCCTGCCACCACGCTTTGTTTTTGCCCGCGATTTCCTCCGAGTGGACGGTGGAGGCGAAATCCCCGTAAATATGCTTGGCCGCATCCAACCGGAAGCCGTCAACCCCCTGCTCCAGCCAGTACCGGCCGACCTTGATCATCTCTTCGCGAACCTTCGGCTCGTCGAAATTCAAATCGGGCATGCCTTCCCAGAAAATCCCGAGGTATTTGTAGCTGCCCGCATCATGCCAAGGACTGCCGGTCCCCGCCGCGTTGTCCGAAGGCGCCGCCTCGTCCGACGGCTTGATCGTATACCAGTTGCGGTAAGGGCTGTCCGGATCGGCAAGCGCCTCCTTGAACCAGGGATGCTCGCGGCTCGTATGGTTGACGACAAGATCCATAATGACTTTGATGCCCCGCGCATGCGCTTCGGCCAGCAGCCTTTTCAAGTCTTCCAACGTGCCGTAGTCGGGGTTGATCGCATAGTAGTCCGTCACATCGTAGCCATGGTAGCTCGGCGACGCGTTGATCGGCATCAGCCAGATGCCGCCGACTCCCAGCTTCTTCAAATAGTCGAGCTTCTCCGTCACGCCGTTCAAATCCCCGATGCCGTCCCCGTCGGAGTCGTAGAACGAGCGCACGAAAATCTCGTAAAACACCGTCGACGGTTGTTCATCCGCCTTCCACCCTGCGGCTGTCGCGGACGGGACCGGCGCCGGCGTTCCGTCCGGAGCGGAAGACCGGGCCGCATGATCGGCAGGCGCGCTTTCTCCCCCGAAGCAGCCCGCCAGCAAACATACGAGGACAAGCCACGCTGCCCAACGCGGCTTCATCCTTTGGACGCCCCCGACGTCAGCCCTTGAACGAGGAACCGCTGCAGGAAAATGAACAGCAGCGTAATCGGAATCGCGATGAGCACGGACCCGGCGGCAAACATCGTGAAGTTGCTGTTCTGATAGCTGTTGACCAGATCCCACATGCCGACGGCCAGCGTCCATTTTTCCTTCGTCCGCAGCACCAGACGAGCGAAAATAAAATCAACCCAGGCGCCCGTAAAGCTGGTCAGCGCCACGTAGGTCAGCATCGGCCGGGACAACGGCAGCATGATGCGGGTGAACACCTTCAGGTGGCTGGCGCCGTCGATCCGTGCCGCCTCGTCGAGGCTGCGCGGAATCGTGTCGAAGAAGCCTTTGACAATGAAGCCGCCTAGCACCGCCCCCGCCGAATACACGATCACGAGCGCCGCATGCGTGTCCAGCAGCTTTAGCTGCAGCAGGATGATGTAAAGCGCGATCATGCTCATAAAGCTGGGGAACATGCCGAGCACGAGCATGATCGTAAGCGTCGTCTGCCGGCCGCGGAAGCGAAAGCGCGACAGCGAATACATGCCGAGCGTCACCAGTATCGTGGAAAAGATCATCGACAAGGTCGCGATTTTGAGCGTATTCAGGTACCACGTGGCGTAAGGGAACGCCTTGTTCCCGAACAGCTCCCGGTAATGATCGAGGGTAAACCGGCTGGGCCACATGCTCTCGCTGTACAGCGCCGCCCCGGGGCGAAGCGAGGACAGCACGACCCACAGCACGGGGTATATGGACACGACCGCAATCGCGATCAGCAGAATGTAGCTTAGCGTCAGCCGAACTTTGCCTTTGCGCTTTTTCATTGGATCATATCCTCCTCTTTAAACGACCGCGACCGCCGGAAATTCCAGATCGAGAACGAAGCGATCATGAGGAAGATGACAATGCCGATCGCCGAAGCCACGTTGAACTTGCTGTTGTCCAGCGTCAGCTTGTAGAGCCATGTCACCAGCAGGTCGGTCGCTCCCGCGAACTGGTAGTCTCCCTTGATCGGGCCGCCGTTCGTCAGCAGGAAGATGACGTTGAAGTTGTTGATGTTGCCCGCAAATTGCATGATCAGCACCGGAGCCGTCGCGAACAGAATGAACGGCATCGTAATAATGCGAAACTTCTGGAACGAGCTTGCCCCGTCCACTTCCGCCGCTTCGTACAGATCCTTCGGAATCGCGGTCAGAACGCCGAGAATGAGCACCATGCTGACCGGGATGCCCAGCCACATGTTGACGACGATGACCGTCACCTTCGCCCAGAACGGATCCGTCAGCCAGGGCAGTCCGTCCAGGCCGAACGCCTTGAAATATTGATTGATCGGGCCGAATTGGCCGTTGAACAGGTTTTTCATAATGAGCAGCGAGATGAGCTGCGGCACCGCGTAAGGAAGAATAAAGATGGTGCGCCAAAGCTTTTTGAACCGGATTCCCTGCTGCTCGATGAGCAGCGCGACCAGAACGCCTCCGAAATAGGTCGTCACGGTCGCGACCACGGCCCAAACGATCGTCCAGAACAGCACGCCGAAAAACGTATGGCTCCAGCTCTTCAGGAACAGCAAATCTTTAAACGTCTTGAAGCCGACCCAGTCGACCAGCTTGGCCGGCGGTATATGGTCAGGCGCCGAATAGTTCGTAAACGCCAGCAATATCGTGAATATAATGGGCATGATGGTAAAAAACAAAACGCCGAGCGCCGGCAACGCCAGCATGAGATAAGGAAAGTACCGGCCGGTCGCATTTTCGTAGGATTGCCTGAAGCTTTTCGGCTTTTCGCCGCGGTCCCGGAGCAAGCCGGTTTTGTAAGCGTCTTGAATATTGAGAACGTAAATGACGAGAAAAACGATCAAAACAAAAACGACGATCAAGCCGTTGAGCATCAGGAAAATGGAATGATCGCCTTTGACCAGTTGCGCCGAATTGTTGACTTTCACGAACTTTTGCGTTGTCTCGCCGAGGGTCGCAAGCCCCCAGAACGCTTCGCCGAGGCGCGGAACCAAATAGACGAGTCCCAGCGCTTCGATCAGCAGCAGAACGATGCCTTTCAGACGCTGTCCGTTGTAAATCTGACCGAGTCCCTGCACCAGAACGGACAAAATGGTCGCGGTCGTGCGATGCTGTTTCATGTTGTCCGACTCCTTCCGTTAAAATGCCGGAATCACCCGCCGGGTGCGTTCCGGCGGGTGAACCGCGTTTCGGTAACCACGATTATTGCTGACCCGATGCGATCCCTTCCTTGATCTGGTTGACGGCTTTATCGAGCGATGCCTTGACATCTTTGCCTTCGTCCCAAATCTCGGTAATTGCGGCGGTAATCGGATTCCAGACGCTGCCCATTTCCGAAATGGCCGGCATCGGAACGGAGTTGGCGAACTGTTCGAGGAACGCGATCGTCACCTCGTCGCTCTTCACTTTCGGATCTTCGGCCACTTCCTTGTTGGCAGGCAGAATGCCGTTCATTTCAAAGTTTTTGAGCTGCGCTTCCTTGCTGGAGATGTAATGCGCAAACAGCTTGGATGCGTTGGGGTATTTCGTATTCGCGTTCACATAGTAAGCCTTGACGCCGGAGAACGAAACGAACTTGTTGCCGTCGATCGTCGGCAGCGGAGCGACGCCGATATCGATGCCCGCGTTGCGGTAATCGGTAAGCGCCCAAGGCCCGTTGATGTCCATCGCCAGCGTGCCGCCCGTAAACAGCCCCTTCTTGATGTCGTAGTTGACGTCGCCCGTTTTGACCGGCAGCAGTTCCTTATGCAGCCGTTGCAGGAATTGCCCGCCTTTGACGGCGCCTTCGTTGTTCAGGCCGATATCGTCCTTGTTCGTGCCGTTGTCGCCGAACATGTACCCGCCCGTCGTGGCCAGGAACCCGAAGTCGTAGTAGAACTGCTGCAGTTCCCACATCATGGCGTATTTGTTGTTTTTCGGATCGTTAAACGTCTTGGCGAATTCGATGACTTCCTCGAACGATTTCGGCGCTTCGGGGATCAGTTTTTTGTTGTAGATGAGCGCATAGGTTTCAACCGTGTACGGATAGCCGTACAACACTCCGTCGAACGTGACGGCGTTCACTGCGTTTTCCAGACTGCTGTTCTTCGTTTCTTCCTCATAGACGTCGTTCGGCAGGATCAGGCCCGCAGTGGCCGCGCGGCCGATCTGGTCGGAAGGAAAGACGACAACGTCCGCCGCGAGCCCGGCCGGCCCGTCGGTCGTCAGCTTGGTGACCTGTTCGGGCGGCGCGACCTTTTCCATCTTGACGGGCACGCCGTATTTCTCTTCGAATTCCTTGGCGATCGTCTCGACGAATGCGCGCTGATTTTCGTCTTCCCAAATCACGAGGCTTGCGCCCGGCTCCGGCTGCAGTTTTTCCGCCCCCGATTCGTTCGGATCCGAGGATGCGGAGGGCGATTCGGACGAAGCCGACGGCGACGACGATGCAGACGGCGAGGCTTGATTGTTCCCGTTGTTTCCGCCGCAAGCCGCCAGGGCGAACACCATAACGCTCGCGAGCGCGATTCCAAGCCATTTTTTCATTTGACTTTCCCCTTCCGTAATCGTTTTTTCTTTTCGAAACGAGCGCCGGTTTCGATCCCGCTTCCGCCCCTGTCGGGACGGCGATGCCGGCCGGTTGCGCGGAAAACCGGGAAACGATCGGGCCGACCGGAAAACGTTTGTGCAAACGTTTGTCCTAAATCAGCCGAAATCGCCCGAATTTCTCCGCGAAACCGTTGAAACCCAGCATAGCACAGGATCATTCGCAGAATGTAAACGCTGTATTCGCATCCTCATCATACACCACGATGCCGCTATTGTAAAAACGTTTGCACAATTCATTTCGGGCGATTTCCCGAACGGAACGCCCTTTATTCTCCCGATTACGCGTTTTTGCGGTGTATGGCTCGTTATTTCGTCGCCTGGAATCCGTTTTCATGCTTTCTATTTACATTGTTTCCGCTTTGCATTAACATTAGGAATGACCTCTCGAGTGTGTTTGTTCAAACGATTGCAGAAAGGTGAAATCAGCCATGGTCACCATTAAGGATATCGCGAAGCTTGCCGGCGTCTCGCCTTCCACCGTATCCCGCGTCGTTTCGAATCATCCTCGCATCAGCGCCGAAACGTCGCGCAAAGTCAAGAAGATCATGGAAGAGCTCGGCTATCATCCGAACGTCATGGCTAAGAGCCTCGTCTCCAAAACGACCCATACGATCGGCATCATGCTGCCGCGGCCCGCGGAAGAGCTGTTCCGGAACGATTTTTTCGGCGAGCTGCTGCGCGGCATCGTCACCCAGTCGACCCGCATGGGGTACGATGTGCTGCTGACCACCGCCACTTCCGAACAGGATGAGCTGGGCGCCATTTCCCGCCTCGTGCGCGGGCGCCGCGTCGACGGCATCGTGCTGCTCAGTTCCCGCCGGGACGATCCGCTTATCGCCTATCTGAACGAAGAAAAGTTTCCGTTTGTCCTGATCGGACGCAGCGAAGCGTATGCCGACGTTTTGATGGTCGACAACAACAACGTTCAGGCCTCCTACGACGCGACCAAGCACCTGATCGCCCAAGGGCACGAGCGGATCGGCTTCGTCAGCGGGCCTCCGAACCTGATCCTGTCGCACGACCGGCTGAAGGGATACGAAAAGGCGCTGGCCGAGGCCGGGCTCGAGAAACGCTCCGAGTGGATTGTCGAGGGCGAATTCCTGCAGGAAAGCGGATTTCGCGCCATGTCGCTGTTCATGAGCCTGCCGGAGCGGCCGACCGCGCTCGTCGTCATCGACGACAACGTCGCCTTCGGCGTGCTGAGGGGACTTGCCGAGCTGGGCTACCGGGTTCCCGAAGACATCAGCGTCGTCAGCTTCAACAATATTCCGCTGGCGGAGCTGGCGACCCCTCCGCTCAGCTCGATCGACATCGGCACCTATCAGCTCGGCTACACCGCCGTGCAATCGTTGCTCCGCCTTGTCCAGGGCGAGCCCATTCATCAGAATCCGATCGTTATTCCGCACCGGCTCGTCGTTCGCGAGTCGTCCATTAATCCCGCTTTGAAGAGGAGTTAGAGCCACATGTCCAACAAACCTTATCTCATCGACGCCGTGATCGGCAACGGGCGGATGCTCGGTTCCCTCGGACGGACCGGACGCCTGTACCGCTTGTGGTGGCCGCATATCGACCACCCTCAGCACATCGATCGGATTCGCACCGGCATACGGCTTTCCGAAGGGCGCACGACCTGGTTCGATGAAGAGGCGGATGGCTGGCGTCACCGGATCGGCTATTTGCCGGGAACGAACATCGTCCGGATCGGGGCCGCACGGCCGCAATTCCCCTTGGAAGTTCGGCAGCATGATTTCGCGCTTCCGGAGGAAGACGTGCTTGTCCGCCATTATACGTTTACGAATATTTCGAACGGCGACGTTTCGTTCCGCTTTGTCTGGTACTCGTCCTTTCACGTCGATGAAAGCCCGTTGTACAATACGACCCTGTTCAACGAAGAGCAGGACGCTCTTGTTCATTACCATAAACGGTCTTTTTTTGCGGTCTCGGGCGCAAACGTTTGCGCTGAATTCCAGTGCGGATCGGCCTGGGACGCGGCCGAAGGCGGCCGTCTGAACGGCAGCGAGATCGACATGCAGCCCGACGGCGCGATGGCATGGGAAATCAAACGGCTTGCGAGCGGAGAAAGCGTCAGCTTGCCGGTCTACATCGCCGCCGGCGAAAACCTGCCCCAAGCGCTGGAGCGGCTTGCCGCGGTCAAGCGGTTCCCGGCGGAGCATTGGCTGGAGCAAACCCGGACGCATTGGCACAACGAGCTGGGCAAAGCGCGCCCGTGCCCCGGCGGCGGCCCGGAAATCGCGGAGCTGTACGAGCGGTCCGTGCTGACGTTCAAGCTGATGTCCGACCGGCAGAGCGGCAGCCTCCTCGCGGCGCCCGAGGTGGACGAGAACCATGCCCGCTGCGGGGGGTATGCCTACTGCTGGGGAAGAGACGCGGCCTTCATTACGACCGCGCTGGACCGCTGCGGTTTGACGGAGGCATCCCGCCGTTTCTACGAATGGACGCTGACCGCCCAGGATCCGGACGGCTCCTGGCAGCAGCGCCACTTCCACGACGGCAGCCTGGCCCCGTCCTGGGGATTGCAGATCGACGAAGGCGCCTCGATCATCTGGGGCATGTGGCAGCATTACGCCGCCACCGGCGACGAATCGTTCGCCCGCCGCATGTGGCCTGCCGTGGCGAAGGGGGCTGAATTCCTCGCCGGATATATCGATCCGGACACCGGCTTGCCGAAGCCGAGCGTCGACCTGTGGGAGGAACGGAACGCCCAGCATACGTATTCTTCCGCCGCGGTGTGCGCGGGACTGCAGGCTGCGGCGTCCTTCGCGCGGCTGATGGGGGAAGAAGCCGCGGCGGCCGCGTGGGAGCAAGCCGCGGGCCGCATCGCTTCCGCGATTGAAACGCTGTGCTGGAACGAAGCGGAAAGCAGCTTCTACCGTGGGCTGCACCTGAAGGTCAGCCGCGACGAATACGAACGGGCGACCCGCTCCGGGGCGGAAGGCAGCGTGACCTATACGGCCAAGGGCTATCCCGTATACCGGTTGAAATACGACCCGATCGTCGACATCAGCCTGCTGGGCGTATCCGTCCCGTTCGGCGTGCTGCCGCCGGAACATGGCTATATGCGCCGGCTTGCCGACACGATCGAACGCAAGCTCACCTCTCCGCGGGTCGGAGGCATCAAGCGATATGAGAACGACCCGTACATCGGCGGCAACCCGTGGATTCTGACGACGCTGTGGCTCGCCCATTACCGGACGGCCGTCGGACAATACGAAGCGGCCCGCGAGCTGCTGGATTGGGCCGTCCGCCACCGCACCGAAACCGGCCTGCTGCCCGAGCAGGTCGACAAGGATACGGGAGCGCCGGCCTGGATCGTTCCGCTCACCTGGTCGCACGCCATGTTCGTGCTGGCGGTCGACATGCTGGCCGCGGCCGGACAGTTGCCCGCAGGAGAGACAGCGCGGGCGGAGGCGGATTCGGCCGCCGGCAAAAGCTGACCGCTTGCGGCGGTTCGGGGTTCCTCCGGTCGGGCTCCCTCCTGCCGGCACAAAGGTGAACCCGGCACAGCGCCGAACCCCGGCGGGTGGGAGTAGCTGGCCGCTTACGGGCGGTAACTCCCCTGGAGCGACATTCTCCTGCTTGTGCACCCAGCCGGTTGCTATTTTTTCTAAGGCCGCCTCGGCTGTGTTCAAGGGAGCGTCATCGGAGCGTATGTTGGAAAAAATCCAGCAAAATCGAACGTTTGGGCGCCGGGAGCCGAACTACGTTGGATTTATCCAGTCTAGGAGCCCGTTCTGGCCGGAAATGGCGTCTTGCTTAGCCTTTTTATTGGATCAAGTCCAACATAGGTGGCGGGTTAGAGCCGAAAGCGCGCGTATCCTGCACGAAATCCAGCATAGCCTTGCGCAAAGCCTGTGCATGCGGTTTGGCAGCCGCCATGCAGCCGCATGCAGCGCGCAACAGGAGCCGGAAGCGGCTCGCATTGGGGAAACGTTAGACGCGCTACCACGCGCGGCCGACATGACCGAGTATCGGCACCAACTCACCATGAACCGGACTCCGCCGCAAATCGCATACTCTTTTCCGCAATAAAGCGGCAAGCGTCCCTTCCGCCGTAGGGTTCGCCTCCGGCGCGGGACGCTTGCCGCTTGCCTTTTTATATGCTCCAATGATGCCATTCCTGCTGGCGCTGTTCATAGCCGCCCAACCAGTCCGCGGTGGCCTGAAACAGCTCCTTTTTGTGTTTGCCGTTTGAATACGTATGATCCGCCTGAAAAATGATCACTTTGTCGCAGCGCCCCTCTCCCCGGAGCCAGAACGTCTTCTCGAGCAAAAACGTATAATCCGCCGGGATCACATCATCGCCCGTTCCATGCACAAGCAGTACGTCGCCCGAAAACCGCTGCGTTTCCTGAAACGGCTGATGCCGCATCAGCGAGTCGAAAAACTCGGGCTTCAGCGTATAGCCGAGATAATCGGCGGAGCCGCGGGTTACCGATTCGTCGTACGTTTTCCGGCCCACGATGCGCAAAATATCGTTGAACGGATACCCGACCGTCGACCAGAGCACGAGCGATTTGATCCGCCGGTCCCGGGCGGCCGTCAGCAGCGCGACCGCTCCGCCCAGACTGTGGCCGAGCAGCGTTACGCGCAAGGGATCGACAAGGTCGAGCGAAAGGCCGTATTCCAGCACCGTCCGGGTTTGCTCAATCATCGAGTCGAGCCCGTGTTCGCCGTAGACGCCTTCGCTTTCCCCGCAGCCCGCAAAGTCGAAACGGATGACCAGATTGCCCTTTTGCGCAAATTCCCTGGCGGCGAGCACAAACAGCCGGTCCACGCCGATCCGGTTGCCCACAAAGCCGTGATTGATAATGATCAGCGGCAGCTTCTGCCCTTCCTTCTTGCCTTCCAGATTCGGATAGTGGATGGTGGCGGCAAGATTCAAGCCTTCGTGGCGTATCGTAAACGGTCTTTCCATAACGCAAGTCCCTCTATTCCTTATATTCCGATTAAATTACTGTGTTTTAAATCTTAACATTCCGGCCGACTCTCTGTCAATAGACGCCGAAAAAAACCGTCCCGTTCGGGGCATGCTACATTTGCCTTCGTTTCCAGCGGAGCGACTCTAGACAAAGCAGGTGTCAGGATGAACGCACTCGTGAACTGGCTGTCGAGCCATGTGCTCACAACGATTCTGATCATCGGAACCCTCGTTTCCGTCGGTTGGATTATTGCTCACCGTAAAACCTTGTTCTATAAAGAATAACCCGAATCGGTTCCAAAAATAAACGGCGGCGCGCCCGGTTTTGTCCGCATCAAGCCGTTCAGGCCCGGCCGCTATAAAAACCACAAAAAGACGGCCCGCCCGAAAGAGCGGAGCCGCCAGCGAACCTCATGTTTTTTCTTGCTCCCGTTTGTTATCCCTTGACCGTTTGCGCCTGCAAGGCCTTCATGGCAATATCGGTGCGGAAATGCTTGCCCTGGAATCGGATTCGTTCAGCGGCCGCATAGGCGCGTTCCCTTGCCTGCGCGATGTCCGCCCCTAATCCGACCACGCCCAGAACCCGGCCGCCGCTCGTGACGACTTTACCGTCGCTGCGGGCTGTTCCCGCATGGAAAACAAGGACGTCGCCGGTTTGTTCCAGCCCCTCGATCGGCAGCCCTTTCGCGTAAGCTCCCGGATACCCTTCGGAAGCCAGCACTACGCAAACGGCGGCCTCGTCGCTCCACGAAATGTCGATATCGTGCAAACGGCCGTTGATCGAGGCGAGGATAATATCGACCAGATCCGTCTTCAGCCGCGGCAGCACGACCTGCGTTTCCGGATCGCCGAACCGGGCGTTGAACTCGATCGTTTTCGGGCCGTCCTTCGTCACCATCAGCCCGGCGAACAGCACGCCGCGGAACGGCCGGCCCTCGGCCACCATCGCCCGGGCGGTCGGCTTGATGATGTTCTCGATCGCATCGTCGATGACCGATTGCGGAATGTGCGGCAGCGGCGAATAGGTTCCCATGCCGCCCGTGTTCGGCCCTTTGTCGCCGTCGAACACCGGCTTGTGGTCTTGCGCCGGCACCATCGGCCGGACGGTCTCGCCGTCGACGAACGACAGAATGGACATTTCCTGGCCTTCCAGATACTCCTCGATCACCACCTTGTCGCCGGCCGCGCCGAACGACTTTTCGACCATGGTCTCCCGCAGCGCCCGCTCGGCTTCTTCGGCCGTAAAGCAGACGGTGACGCCCTTGCCGGCGGCAAGGCCGTCCGCCTTGATCACGATCGGAACCGGCTGGCTGCGAAGGTACGCGAGCGCCGATTCGTAATCCGTAAACGTCTCGTATTTGGCCGTCGGAATGCCGTATTTGCGAAGCAGGTTTTTCATGAAAATTTTGCTGCCTTCGATTTCCGCGGCGTTTTTGCGCGGACCGTATACCGGCACTCCGGCCGCCTCGAATGCGTCCACGATGCCTGCCGCAAGCGGATCGTCCGGCCCGACGACGACCAGATCGACCGCGTTGTCCTGCGCGAACTGCACGAGGCGGTCGAATTCCATTTCGCCGATGTCCACGTTTTCCGCAAGCAACGCCGTTCCGGCATTGCCCGGAGCGCAAAAGATATGCTTGACCTTCTCGCTGCGTTTCAGCGCCCAGACGATCGCATGCTCGCGCCCGCCGCGCCCGATGACAAGTATTCGCATGTTAACAGGCTCCTCCTTCATGTTCCTCCGCCAAGTCCTTGGGTCCGGACCCCGGACGGCGCCGAGCGGCGGGCTCTCAGTGCTTGAAGTGGCGCACGCCGGTCATGACCATCGCGATGTTGTTGGCGTTCGCCACCGTGATGGACTCCTCGTCCTTGATCGAGCCGCCGGGCTGGATGACGGCCGTAATGCCGGCCTTCGCCGCCAGCTCGAGCGTGTCGCCCATCGGGAAGAACGCATCCGAAGCGAGCACGGCTCCGCGCGCTTTTGCCCCCGCCTGTTCGATGGCGATTCTCGCCGCTCCTACGCGGTTCATCTGGCCTGCGCCGACGCCGACCGTCATGCTGTCCTTCGCGAGCAAAATCGCGTTCGACTTCACATGCTTGACGACCTTCCAGCCGAACAGAAGCTGCTTCAGCTCTTCGGAAGTCGGCGCGCGGTCGGTGACCACCTTCAAGTCGGCCTCGCTCAGGCTGTGCACGTCGCTCTGCTGCACGAGCATGCCGCCTTCGACGCTGCTGATCAGCCATTCCGGCTTGCGTTCGGCCGCCGCCGCGATATCGCCGAGCCGGAGCAGGCGGATGTTCTTTTTCTTCGTCAAAATGTCCAGCGCCTCCGGCGTGAAGTCGGGCGCCAGGACGATCTCCAGAAAGATTTCGCTAAGCCGCTTTGCGGTCTCCGCGCCGATGACCCGGTTGGCCGCGACGATGCCGCCGAAGATCGAGGTCGGATCGGCTTCGTACGCCTTGCGGTACGCTTCGTCGATGTCGGCCCCGATGCCGACGCCGCACGGGTTCATATGCTTGACGGCCACGACCGCCGGCTCGTCGAATTCCTTCACGATCGCAAGGGCCGCGTTCGCGTCGTTGATGTTGTTGTACGACAGCTCTTTGCCGTGAAGCTGTTCCGCCGTCGTAATGCTGCCCGGAGACGAAATCGGCTTGCGGTAAAACGCGGCCCGCTGGTGCGGATTTTCGCCGTAGCGCAGATCCTGCACCTTCTCGTACGTCACCGTCAGGCGCTCCGGCAGCGGCTCGTCCAGCACTTTGGCGAAATAATCGGAAATCAGGGCATCGTACGCCGCCGTGTGGCGGAAGACTTTGGCCGCCAGCCTTTTGCGCGTATCCAGCGTCGTATCGCCGCTTTGGCGCACTTCCTCCAGCACCTTGGCGTAGTCGCCCGCATCGACGACGACGGTGACGAAAGCGTGGTTTTTGGCGGCGGAACGCAGCATCGTCGGCCCGCCGATATCGATATTTTCGATCGCTTCCTCGTACGTGACGCCCGGTTTTTCGATCGTCGCCTGGAACGGGTACAGATTCACAACCACCAGATCGATGTAATCGAGGCCCAGCTTCTCCATCGTTTCGCGGTGCTCCGCGTTGTCCCGGATCGCGAGAAGCCCGCTGTGCACCGCCGGGTGCAGCGTCTTGACGCGGCCGTCAAGCACCTCGGGAAAGCCCGTTACGTCCGAAATGCCGATGACCGGCACGTTTTCCTTTTCCAGCAGCGTTTTGGTTCCGCCCGTCGAAATGATTTCGACGCCAAGCTGCGACAGCTCCCGGCAAAACTCCACAATGCCCGTCTTGTCCGATACGCTGACCAGCGCCCTTCTGATCGCCATGATTTCACTCCCAATCTTCTGACTTCGCCGCTCACCGCGGCGGCCACTGCCTGCAAAAAAACTTCTGTACGCATCGATCATCATCCTGCCGGCCCGCATACGAAACCGAATCAAAATACGATTGCGGCGCTATGGCCTATGACCTATGGCCCGACTTCCTTCGCAACCGTAACCTTCCGTCCGTCCAGCTTGATGCGGCCTTCCGCCATCCACCGCACCACGCGCGGCAGCAGCTCGTGCTCGGCCGCATGAATGCGCTCGGCGAGCGTTTCCTCCGTGTCCCCGTCCAGCACTTCGACCGCCTGCTGCGCGATGATCGGACCCGTATCCATCCCGCCGTCGACAAAATGGACCGTCGCTCCGGTCAGCTTGACGCCGTATTCCAGCGCCTGGCGGACGGCTCCGATGCCCGGGAACGCGGGCAGCAGCGATGGGTGGATATTGATCATCCGTCCGTAAAAAGGGTTGAGCAAAATGCCCGTGATCAGCCTCATGTAGCCCGCCAGCACGACCAGCTCCACGCCCTCGGCTTCCAGCCGGGCGACGATTTCCCGCTCGTACGCTTCGCGCGAGGCGTATTCCTTCGGCCGGAACAGCAGCGTCGGCACGCCGAGCGCCTCGGCGCGCCGGACCACTTTCGCCTCCGGCCTGTCGCACACCAGCAGCGCCAGCTCGGCCGGAATGCCGCCTCCCGCGATCGCTTCGGCCAGCGCCTGAAAGTTGCTGCCGCTGCCCGAAGCGAATACGGCGATCCGCAGGGGAGACGAAACCATTATAGCTCAACGCCTCCAAACGTCACGATGCGGCTCCCCGGCGTTACTTTCCCGATCGTATAGGCTTTATCCCCGCATTCGCCGGCCAGCGCCACCGCCCGTTCGGCTTGCCCGGCCGGAACGACCAGCACCATGCCGATGCCCATGTTGAACGTCGTGAACATGTCGCGGTCGCTGATGGCGCCGTCGCGTTGCATGATGCCGAAAATCGGAGGGACCGGCCAGGCGCCGCGCTCGATGTCCACGTTCACGCCCTCCGGCAGCACGCGCGGAATGTTCTCGATGAAGCCGCCGCCGGTAATATGCGCCATGCCCTTCACCTGCACGCTTTCCAGCAGGCGAAGCACCGTCTTGACGTAAATCCGCGTCGGTTCGAGCAGCACATCGCCGAGCGTCCTGCCTTCCAGCTCGGGAAGCTTGTCGGTCAAGCGGTAGCCTTGCTTCTCCAGCAGCAGCTTCCGCACGAGCGAAAAGCCGTTCGAGTGGACGCCGCTCGAAGCGAGCCCGATGACCGTATCTCCCGGCGCGATCGCCGATCCGTCGATCGCCTTCTTCTTGTCGACGATGCCGACGGCAAAGCCGGCGATATCGTATTCGCCGTCTGGGTACATGCCCGGCATCTCCGCCGTCTCGCCGCCGATCAGCGCGCAGCCCGCCTGCTCGCAGCCGTCCGCGACGCCTTTGACGATCGCCTCGATTTTTTCCGGCACGAGTTTGCCGCAGGCCAGATAATCGAGGAAAAACAGCGGCTCCGCCCCCGTTACGACGACGTCGTTGACGCACATGGCGACCGCATCGATGCCGATCGTGTCGTGTTTGTCCATCTCGAACGCCAGCTTCAGCTTCGTGCCGACGCCGTCGGTTCCGGACACGAGCACCGGCTCCTCGTATTTGTCTTTGTTCAGCCCGAACAGCCCGCCGAATCCGCCGAGCCCGGTCAGCACCTCGGGACGGAACGTCCGCTTCACGTGCTTCTTCATCCGTTCGACCGCTTCGTTGCCCGCCGCGATGTCGACGCCGGCCTGTTTGTACGCTTCGGACACTGGATGGTCCCCTCTTTCCGTTGTGGTTGGATGCCGCTTATATTCTCTATTTGCAGCAGCCGTTGCGCCTTGCTTGCCGGGCCGTGCGCCGCGCTCATCGGATGGCGCGCGGCGCACGGCCTCAGTCGCAGCTGCAGGACGTCGCCTTCGCAAGCTCGAACTTCACCTGCGTCGGGTAGTCGTTATCGAAGCAGCTCAGGCACAGGCCGCGGTTTTTCTCGTTCTCGTGGCCGCCGATCGCTTCCAGCAGACCCTGTTTGCTCAGAAAATACAGCGAATCCGCATGAATCGCCTTGCGAATCTCTTCCACCGTTTTCGTCGAGGCGATCAGGTCGGCCGGGTTCGGCGTGTCGATCCCGTAAAAACACGGATTCATGAACGGCGGCGACGTAATCCGCACGTGCACCTCGACCGCGCCGGCCTCCCGCAGCAGGTTGACGATCCGCAGCGAGGTCGTGCCGCGCACGATCGAATCGTCGATCATGACGACGCGCTTGCCCTCGACGACCTTGCGGACGGCGGACAGCTTCATTTTGACGCCCCGCTCCCGCAGTTCCTGCGAAGGCTGGATAAACGTCCGGCCCGTATATTTGTTTTTGATCAGCCCCAGCTCGTAAGGAATGCCCGTTTGCTCCGCGTAGCCGATTGCGGCCGAGATGCTGGAGTCGGGAACGCCCGTTACGACGTCGGCGTCGACGAACGATTCGAGCGCGAGCCGTTGCCCCATCCGCTTGCGGGCCGAGTGCAGGTTGATCTGGTTGATGTCGCTGTCCGGACGGGCGAAATAGATGTACTCCATGGCGCAGACCGCGCGCCTCTCCAGCGGGGCGTACCGCTCCTCGCGCAGGCCGTCCTTGTCCAGCACGAGGATTTCTCCCGGCTCAACATCGCGCACGTACTCGGCGCCGACCGTCTCCAGCGCGCACGTTTCCGAAGCGAACACGTACCCCTCTCCCAGGCGCCCCATCACAAGCGGGCGGAACCCGTTCGGATCGCACGCCGCGATCAGGCAGTCCTTCGTCATGATCAAAAACGCGTACCCGCCGATCAAGCGGGCGAACGCGTCCTTGACCGCCTCGACCAACTCCTTCGGCGAACGGGCGATCAGGTGCGCGATGACCTCGGTGTCGCTTGTCGTCTGGAAAATCGAGCCCTGCTCCTCCAGCTCGCGGCGAAGGACCGGCTCGTTGACGAGGTTGCCGTTCGTGCATACGGCGAGGTCGCCCCCGCGGTATTTGAACACCAGCGGCTGCGCGTTGCCGATGTGGCTGGACCCGGAGGTCGAGTAGCGGACATGGCCGATCGCGCGGTCGCCGGTCAGCGAATCCAGCTTTTCGCGGTCGAACACTTCCTTGACGAGCCCCATGCCGCGATGGTAATGGAACCGGCCGCCGTCGGCCGTGCAGATGCCGCAGCTTTCCTCGCCCCGGTGCTGAAGGGCATGGAGGCCGTAGTAGGTGAGCGAAGACGCATGGGGAATGTTGAACACCCCGAATACGCCGCACTCCTCTTTCAATTTGTCGAAGACGTCCTCGTGAGCGTGACCCTCGTTGTAGTAATCCCCGGTCCAAAAGCGCGACGGCGACGAGGCCGCGGCCCCGATGGCAGCGCCTGCCGCAGCCGAAGCCGCCGTGCGTCCGGAATTCACTTCATCCGGCATGGGATCGCATCCTTCCATTCTTTGCGGAGTTCGTCCACGGAAGCATCGATGGCCGCGCGGCCGTTCACGCGGATCGTCAGCCGGTCGCCGCCGACCGTTCCGAGACGCTGCGCCGGAACGCCTTGCGAGCCGAGCCAAGCGGCCAATTCATCCGCGCGTTCGGGTCTTGCGGATAGCAGCGCGCGCGATTGCGATTCGCTGAACAGCGCGATGTCGGGGCGCAGATTCGATTGAAAATCGACCGAAGCGCCCAGCCCGCGGCCGAAGCAGGCTTCCGCCAGCGCCGCCGCAAGTCCGCCTTCGGACAAGTCGTGCGCCGAAGCGACGAGGCCCCGTCGGATCGCGCCCAGAATCGCGCCGTGCAGCTTCTTCTCCGCCGCAAGATCCAGCTCCGGCGGCCGGCCTTCGGTTACGCCGTGAACGGCGTACTGGAACTCGCTTCCGCCCAATTCCGCCTTCGTCTCGCCGAGGAGGAAGATCACGTCGCCTTCCGCTTTGAATTCCTGCGTCGTAATATGATCGAGATCGTGCACAAGGCCGACCATGCCGACGACCGGCGTCGGGTAGATGGCCCCTTTCGCGTTTTCATTGTACAGCGACACGTTGCCGCCGATGACCGGCGTCTCGAAATAGCGGCAGGCTTCGGCCATGCCGTCGACCGCCTTTTCCATCTGCCAGAATACTTCCGGCTTCTCCGGAGAGCCGAAGTTCAGGTTGTCCGTTATCGCGAGCGGCTCGCCGCCGGAGCAGACGATGTTGCGCGCCGCTTCCGCGACCGCGATCCGTCCGCCGACTTCGGGATCGAGATAGACATAGCGCCCGTTGCAGTCGGTCGTCATCGCCAGCGCCTTGCGCGTGCCGCGGATCGTCACGACCGCCGCGTCCGAACCCGGCACGACCGCCGTCGACGTTCGGACCTGGTAGTCGTACTGGCTGTACACCCACTCTTTGCTCGCCAGCGACGGCGAACCGAGCACTTTTTTCAAAGCGCCGTTCAAATCGAGCACCTGCTCGTAGCGGTTCGTATCGATCGAACCGTTCTTCACATAATAATCCGGCACCTTGGAAGGCTTGTGGTATACCGGGCAGTCGTCCACCAGCGCCTTGACCGGAATGTCGGCGACCTGCTCGCCCTTGTGGAACAGCCGCAGCCGCCCGTCGTCCGTCACTTTGCCGACTTTGACGCAATCCAGGCCCCACCGCGCAAAAATCGCCTTCGCCTGCTCCTCGTGCTGCGGCTCGGTGACAAACAGCATCCGCTCCTGCGATTCCGACAGCATCATTTCGTACGCAGTCATGCCTTCCTCGCGCTGCGGCACCTCGTCGAGATACAGCTCCATGCCGTTGCCGGCCTTGCTCGCCATCTCCGCGCTGGAGCACGTCAGCCCCGCTGCGCCCATATCCTGAATGCCGAGCACGATGCCGGATTCGATCAGCTCCAGCGTCGCTTCCATAACCAGCTTTTCCATAAACGGATCGCCCACTTGCACCGCCGAGCGCTTCGCTTCCGATTCCGCCGTCAGGTCCTCGGACGCGAACGTCGCGCCGTGGATGCCGTCGCGGCCGGTGGCCGGCCCCACATAGAACACCGGGTTGCCCACGCCCTTGGCGACGCCGCGCTGAATCCGGTCGTGGTCGATCAGGCCGACGCACATCGCGTTGACGAGCGGGTTGCCTTCGTACGACTCGTCGAACATGACCTCGCCGCCGACGGTCGGAATGCCGATGCAGTTGCCGTAGCCGGCGATGCCGGCGACAACGTTCTCGAACAGGTAACGCACGCGGTCGTTCTCCAGGCGGCCGAACCGCAGGGAGTTAAGCAGCGCGATCGGACGGGCGCCCATCGAGAAGATGTCGCGGATAATGCCGCCCACGCCGGTCGCCGCTCCCTGGTAAGGCTCGACGGCCGACGGGTGGTTGTGCGATTCGATTTTGAACGCGACCGCCTGGTTGTCGCCGATGTCGACGATGCCGGCCCCTTCTCCCGGACCCATGAGGACGCGCGGACCGGTCGTCGGGAACCGTTTGAGCAGCGGCTTGGAGTTTTTGTACGCGCAATGCTCCGACCACATGACGCTGAACACGCCGATTTCGGTGTAGTTCGGCCGGCGTCCGAGGAAGCCGCAGATAAGCTCGTACTCGGCGTCGGTCACGCCGAACTGGCGGTAAATTTTTTGCTCGGCGATCTGCTCCGCCGTCGGTTCTTTTGCGGACACTTGCTGCGCCATTGCGTTACCTCCTTAGTAGGCCCGGGCGCCGGTCGTGGCGCCGGACTCGGCCCGCTTCTTAAAAGCGTTTAGTACTGACGTAAACATCCGCGCGCCGCCCGTGGACCCGAGCAGCTCGGAAACGGCGCGTTCCGGATGGGGCATCATGCCGACGACGTTGCCGGCTTCGTTGCAGATGCCTGCAATGTTGTCGACGGAGCCGTTCGGGTTCTCCCCCGCGTAGCGGAACACGATCTGGTTGTTCGCTTTAAGCTGCGCGAGCGTTTCTTCGCTGCAGTAATAGTTGCCTTCCCCGTGCGCGATCGGGATCGTAACCACTTCGCCTTCCTCGTAGTCGAGCGTAAACGCCGTGTTCGCGTTCTCGACGCGCAGATCGACCGGATGGCAGCGGAATTTGAGCGACTTGTTGCGGATGAGCGCGCCGGGCAGCAGCCCCGCTTCGGTCAAAGTCTGGAAGCCGTTGCACACGCCGAGAATGAACTTCCCTTCCGCCGCCGCTTTGCGCACTTCGTTCATAACCGGGGCGAACCGGGCGATGGCGCCGCAGCGGAGATAATCCCCGTAGGAGAAACCTCCCGGCACGAGAATGGCGTCGTATTTCGAAAGGTCGTCGGCCGTATGCCGCACATAATCGACGGGCTGGCCGACCGTGTCTTCCACGGCCTTCAGCATGTCGATATCGCAGTTGGAACCGGGAAACACGAGTACCGCAAAGTTCATGAACGCCTCAGCCCTCCAATTCAAAGCGATAATCTTCGATGACGGTGTTGGCGAGCAGCTTCTCGCACATCGCCTTGACGCGTTCTTCCGCCTGCGCGCGGTCCGCCGTGTCGAGCTGGATTTCCATGTACTTGCCGATGCGGACTTTGCCGACTTCGTGGAAGCCCATCGTATGCAGAGCGTTTTGAACGGCGTTGCCCTGCGGATCCAGGACGTTCGCTTTGATGGTCACATATACCGTCGCTTTCATGTATGAGGTTCTCCTCCTAAGGTGGGGATTGTTTGGGGAAAAAATAATGGCCGCAAGCCTTGGCGAATCCGCGCGATGAAGCGAGATTCCGTGAGATTGGCGGGATTTGCGTTTACGATTGGGTCAATCGGCGGAAAATATCCCGGTAGCGCTCGGATGTCGCGTTCACCACTTCGTCCGGCAGCGGAGGCGGCGGGCTGTTTTTGTCCCAATCCGAACGGGCCAGATAGGTCCGTACCGGCTCTTTGTCCATGCTGTCGATCTCGATGTCGAGCGCGTATTTCTCCTGCGCCCAGAAGCGCGAGGAATCCGGGGTGAACAGTTCGTCGATCAGAACGACTTGCCCGTCGATCAGTCCGAACTCGAATTTGCAATCAGCCAAAATAATGCCGTGCTTGGCGCAATAATCGCGGCCGAATTCGTACAGCCGGAGGCTGCGGTCGCGAAGGCTTTCCGCGAGCTCCTTGCCGATGCGGCGGGCCATTTCCCCAAACGGGATGTCTTCGTCGTGGCCGACGTCGTTTTTGCCTGCGGGCGTGAAGACCGGCTGCTCGAGCTTGGCGTTTTTGCGCAGGCCTTCGGGCAGCTTGATGCCGTTCACTTCGCCGGCGGCCCGGTACTGCCGCCAGCCGCCGCCGGTGATGTAGCCGCGCACGACGCATTCGATGTCGATCCGCTGCGCCTTGCGGGCGACCATGATGCGGCCCTGCAGCTTGTCCGGATCGCGGATGACGCCGCCGAGCCGGCTTGCATCGGTATGCACGACGTGGTTCGGCTGGATGCTCTCGGTGAGCCGGAACCAGTGGGCGCTAAGCTCGTTCAGCACCCGGCCCTTGTCCGGCACGGCGGGCTCGAGCACATAGTCGAACGCGGATATGCGGTCGGTGACGACGATGAGCAGGTGCTCGCCCAGATCGTACAGCTCCCGAACCTTGCCTTTGTGGATGAGCGGGGCGTTCACGAGCCCGGATGCGGTAGTCAAAGCTTCTGTCGACATGGCGGCCTCCTTCCACCCCCGGCCGTCGGGCCGGGGTCGTCCGGCTAACGGCCCGAACGGCCGTTAACCGGGCGGTATCCAAGCGGGTTTTCAATTCAGTCCAAGGCGTTCAAAAATCGTGTCCACATGCTTCAGATGCCAGCTCGGATCGAAGCAGTCGGCGATTTCTTCCGGGGACAAAAGGCTCGTAATTTCCGGCGTGGAAGATACAATCTCGCGGAAATCGCGCTGCTCCTCCCAAGCCTGCATCGCGCGCGGCTGCACCGTGTCGTAGGCCTGTTCGCGGCTTAAGCCTTTGTCGATCAGCTTGGTCATGACGCGTCCGGAAAACGGCACGTTGTACGTTCTGCGCATGTTCCGCTTCATGTTTTCCGGGAACACCGTCAGGTTTTTTACGATATTGCCGAACCGGTTCAACATGTAATTCAGCAGCATGGTCGCATCGGGGAGAATAATCCGCTCGACCGAGGAGTGCGAAATGTCGCGCTCGTGCCACAGCGGCACGTTCTCGTAGGCGGACAGCATATGGCCGCGGATGACGCGCGCCAGGCCGCTCATGTTCTCGCAGCCGATCGGGTTGCGCTTGTGCGGCATCGCCGACGAGCCCTTCTGGCCTTTGGCGAACGGCTCCTCGACTTCGCGGAACTCGCTTTTTTGCAGGCCGCGAATCTCCGTGGCGAACTTGTCGATGGACGTGGCGATCAGCGCCAGCGTCGCCATGTATTCGGCATGCCGGTCGCGCTGCAGCGTCTGCGTGGAAATCGGCGCGGGCTTGATGCCCAGCTTTTGGCATACGTACTGCTCTACGAACGGGTCGATGTTGGCGTAGGTGCCGACGGCTCCGGACAGCTTGCCGAACTGGACGCCGTCCGCCGCCCTGCGGAACCGCTCCAGATTGCGCTTCATTTCCTCGTGCCACAGCGCCAGCTTCAGGCCGAACGTCGTCGGCTCCGCATGCACGCCGTGAGTGCGCCCCATCATCGGGGTATGCTTGTATTTGATCGCCTGGCTGCGCAAAATCTCGATAAACGCGACAAGATCCCGCTCCAGGATGGCGTTCGCCTGCTTCAGCAGGTAGCCGAGCGCCGTGTCGACGACATCCGTCGAAGTCAGCCCGTAATGCACCCACTTCCGTTCCGGTCCGAGGCTTTCGGATACCGCGCGGGTAAAGGCGATGACGTCGTGGCGCGTCTCCTCCTCGATTTCATAGATGCGCTTGATGTCGAACTTGGCGTTTTGCCTAAGCTTGACTACGTCCTCCTTGGGAATGTGCCCAAGCTCCGCCCAGGCTTCGCAGGCGGCCAGCTCCACCTCGAGCCATGCCCGGAATTTGTTCTCTTCCGTCCAGATGGCCCGCATCTCCGGGCGGCTGTAACGATCGATCATGCTGTATCAGACCCTCCATATTTTCGATTGGCTTATCCACTCAAGCGCCGCGCCGACATCCGGGGCAAGCACATTGACGTGTCCCATTTTGCGCTTCGGTTTGGCATCGGCCTTGCCGTACAAATGCACCTTCGGCTCCACGCCCAGCCGTTCCGCCGCCGGGTCGCGCTCCCGCATCCATTCGAGCAGCGGCGCGACATGCTCGCCGAGAATATTCGCCATGACGACCGGCGTCAGCAGGGCGGTATCCCCCAGCGGCAGATCGCAAATGGCGCGGATGTGCTGCTCGAACTGGGACGTGCGGCAGGCTTCGATCGTATAATGGCCGGAATTGTGCGGCCTTGGCGCCAGCTCGTTCACATAAATCGTGCCGTCCTTCGCCACAAACATCTCGACGGCGATCAGGCCGACGACGCCGAGCGTCTCGGCAATCGACACCGCGAGCCGCTCCGCCTCGCGGCGCACGTCTTCCCCGATGCGGGCGGGCACGATCGACAGATGCAAAATGTTGTTTACGTGCACGTTCTCCGCCGGCGGAAACGTCCGCACCTCGCCCGATGGCCGCCGCGCGGCGATCACCGAAATTTCCATCGCGAAGTCGATGAACTTCTCGAGCACCAGCTCCGTTCCGGCGCGCTCCGCTTCCAGCCAGGCCGGCTCCAGGTCCGCCTCGCCGCGCAGCACCCACTGGCCTTTGCCGTCGTAGCCTCCGGTCGCCGTCTTCAGCACCGCCGGCAGGCCCAGCCTGGCCGCCGCCGCTTTCAGCTCCGCAAGCGAAGCGATCGCCGCGTAAGGCGCAACCCGCGCGCCCGCCGCCTCGACGGCGCGCTTCTCCCGCAGCCGGTGCTGCGTCGTGTGCAGCAGCGCGCTGCCCTGGGGCACGTACGATTCGGCCTCCAGCATCGCGGCTACGCCCGCGTCGACGTTTTCGAACTCGTACGTGATGACGTCCGCGCGGCGCGCCAGCTCGCGCGCCGCCTCGCGGTCCGCGTAGCCGGCGACGATCTGCTCCGCCGTCTGGCCGCAAGGCGAATCCGGCGTCGGATCGAGCGTCACGAACCGGTAGCCCATCCGGCTGCCGGCATGCGCCAGCATCCGGCCGAGCTGCCCGCCGCCGAGCACGCCGATGGTCGCGCCGGGCGGAATGACGCGGCGGGCGCGGTCCGCGCCCGATGCGCCGGTAAGCGCGCCTGCCGCGCCCGGCAGGGCGTTGGCGCCGTCGGTCACGCCTTCCTTCGCGCCTTCCGCTTCCCCGCCGATCGGACCGCAGCCGTCCGCGCCGCAGACAAGCCCTCCGTCAAACAGGCGTTCCAGTTTGTTCTCTTCGTTCATGGCAGTTCTCCATTCGCCAGCACTTCTTGCGTAATTCGCTCGCGGCGCGCCTCAACGCGCCGCTGAACGTCCGGGTCGAACGCCCCGATGATCTGGGCGGCCAACAGCCCGGCGTTCGTCGCCCCGGCCGCGCCGATGGCGACGGTCGCCACCGGAACGCCCCCCGGCATCTGCACGATCGACAGCAACGAATCAAGCCCGTTCAAGGTTTGCGACTTGACGGGCACCCCGATGACGGGCAGGACGGTTTTGGCCGCGACCATGCCCGGCAGATGGGCCGCGCCGCCCGCTCCCGCGATGATGACCTTAAGCCCCCGGGACGCGGCGGATGCGGCGTATTCGAACATCAGATCCGGCGTGCGGTGCGCCGAGACGACTTTTTTCTCGTAGGCAATGCCCAGTTCATCGAGCACGTCGCACGCTTTTTTCATCGTTTCCCAGTCCGACGTGCTTCCCATGATGACTCCGACGAGTGCGGACATGATTCCACCCTTTCCCGGCCGACCGGTGATCGTTCCCAAACATACAAAAAGGGCGACGGGTCCATGTGGTAAGCATTCCCCGTCAAGCCCATCTTCTCTCGCGAAACCGGCCTTTTCGGCCAGCAGCCAACAGGACGTCGCTAAGGCGCAACACCGCCCGGTCGAATGTTGTCGCAGACCGATAGCGGCATTCCACCTGCCGTCCAGTTGGCTCGTAGTCCGAAAATTTACGGTTTCCGGGTAGAGACGATCGGGCCATATTCCCGAAGATATACGAGCAAAATTGCGGTTTTACGGTTCTAAGTTTACTGTAATGGCGGCCGATTGTCAAACGAAAGACGAACGCTAATGTTACATGAAAATATAAATGTTCGGATTTTGGAGCAAGAGAAGGCAGGAGAAAAAACAAAAAACGGACAAGGTCCCATGACGGGCCCTGTCCGCCGCCGCACCGCGCGCGTTATTCGCTCCACAGCTTGACGCGGTCTTTCACCAGCTGCGTTCTCAGCTCCTCGGCCTTATGAACGCCCGCTTTTTCGAGCTGCTGCAGGTAATCGTCCCACACCCGGTCGAATTCTTCCGGCTTCGCCAGAACCGCTTTCGGAATCATTTTCCAGGTGATCGTTTTCAGCTTCTCGTCCAGCACCGTCAGCTCGTTGTCGCTCGGCACCGGAATGTTCCAGGCCGCGCCCCACGGCTTGACTTCGAATTCGCTCTCCTTCGGGAACAGGTCTTTCCAGGTCGTGGCCCCGTACGCCTTAAGCACTTCCTTCTCCACGTCGCTGTAGCCTTCCACGAGCTGTTCGGGAAACCTGAGCGTGTAATAGTTGCCGCTCGGGTCCTTGACCCCGTCGCCGTAGTGCGGACCGATCGTATTGTAGTTGCCGATGCCGGTCTCCTTCTGGAAATTGGTCGCATCGTTGACGCGGCGGTCGTTCACTTCCTTGATCATCGACCGCTTGCCGTTGGCGTCCACCGTATAGTGCTTATCCTTGATGCCCCAGTTCAGCAGCACTTGCCCTTCGTCGGAAGCGAGGTAATCCAGGAATTTGATCGTGCGCACCGGGTCCGGGTTCGTCTTGGAAATCGCGATTCCGTAGCCGGCCAGGAAGCCCGTCGGCCAGAAAGAGGTGTCCTTGTAGTTTTCGTTTAACGTAACCGGATAATGGCCGTACGTATATTCGAACTTGCCTTCGGCTTTCAGCGCTTTCTCTCCGTCGGCGTAATCCCACAGCTGGTCGATCAGCCCGAGCACGCGGCCGGAGGCGATTTTCGCTTTGTACTGGTCGTATTTCTGCACGAAGCTGTCGGGATCGAGCAGGCCTTCCGCGTTCATATGGTTGAGCCAGCGGAAGTATTCCTTCTCCTCCGGACGGAGGTAATGATACGTCGCTTCGTAGGTGTTCATGTCGATGTAATATTCGCCGTCATCCGGCGCGCCCGTGGCGAAGAAGGCCGGGTTCGTCACGGAGATGTACATGTGCCAGTCGTCCGCGTTCAGCGACACGCCGATGTTTTTGTTTCCGTTCTCATCCGTCGGATGCTTGGCGAGATATTGCTTAATAGCGTTTTCAAAATCCTGGACCGTGCGGATTTTCGGATAGCCCAGCTCCTTGACGACGCGATGCTGCAGCGAGAAGCCGCCGCCCGCTTCGAAAATCGTATTGCCTACGCCGTCGTACGTCGGGATGACGTAGATGGAAGGATCGTCGTTGCTGTAGCGGAGACGGTTCATCTGGTCTCCGAACAGCTTCTTGATGTTCGGGGCGTGCTGGTCGATCAGCTCCGTCAAGTCGATGACGGCGCCCGCGTCGACGAATTTGTTGATGCTGTTTTTGGCGCTGATGATGTCCGGATATTTGCCGCTGGATGCGATCAGCGCGGATTTCTGCACCGGGTCGCCGACCGCAAATTCCGCGTTCAGGGTGACGCCGGTTTCTTCCGTAATGACTTTGCCGATCTCATCCTGCATGTTGGTCCAGTTCGGATTCGGGTCCTCGCTGTAAAAGGTGAATGTAATCGGCTTCAAATCGTCCGATGCTCCCGAACCCGCTTCCGCGGAGCCGGAGCCCGACGGACCGGCGTTGCCGCCGCCGCTTTCGCCGCAGCCCGCCAGCAAGCCGACCGAAAGCGCCGCAGTCAACAGCACGGCCGGCCATTTTTTCTTGACTGCCATGTTTGTACCCCTCCTGTTGGTTCAGCAAATGTATTGTATAACAGGTCGCCCTGTCTATACCGGATGTCGGCCCAGGCGTCAGCCCTTTACGGCGCCGAGCGTCATGCCTTTGACAAAATACCGCTGGAGAAACGGATACACGAGCAGGATCGGCACGGTGACGACCATCGTGATCGCCATTTTGACCGATTCGGGGGAGACGGTCGACAGCACTTGCGTCATGTTGGTGGTGCGGTAATCCCCGCCGTTGCCGGCCGTCGTGCTCTGCAGCACTTTGGTCAGCTCGTACTGCAGCGTCGTCAGATGCGGGCTGGTCGCGTTGTACAAATACGTGTCGAACCAGGAATTCCACTGGCCGACCGCGATGAACAGCGCGATTGTCGCCAGCGCGGGCGTCGTCATCGGCAGCACGATGCGCCAGTAGATCGTGAAATCGTTCGCCCCGTCGATCTTCGCCGATTCCTGCAGAGCGTACGGAAGCCCGTCGATAAAGGAGCGGATCACGAACACGTTGAACGCGCTGACGAGCCCCGGCAGAATATACACGGCGAACGTCCCCATCAGATGCAGATCCTTGATCAGCAGATAAACGGGAATCAGCCCTGCCGACACGTACATCGTGATGGCCAAATAGACGGATACGAACCGGCGTCCCTGGAAATCGGGACGGGCGAGCGCATAGGCCAGCATGGAGGAGCTGATCAGGCCCAGCAACGTGCCGACGACCGTTCTCAGCACCGAAATTTTAAAGCCGGTCACAAGCCCGCCGAAGGAAAAGATGAGCTTGTAATTTTCCAGGGTGAACTCGCGGGGGATAATCGTGATGCCTCCCCGCACGCTGTCCGTCGAATCGTTTAAGGAAAGCGCGAGCACGTTCAGGAACGGATAGATCGTCACGATCGCGACGGCGGCCAGAATGACGGTGATGAACAGGTCGAGCAGCCGATCCGCCAAGGAAACGCTTTTGCGCCAGGTTTGGGTTGCCAACGGGGTACCTCCTCGCATGATGCATGCCATGATGGGTTACATAATGCTTTCTTTCGTCATGCGCTTGAACAGGCCGTTCGCGACGAACAGCAGAATCAGACTGACGACCGAGTTGAAAATGTTCACCGCGACGCCGAAGGAATAGCGGTTCATTTGCAGCCCGTATTGCAGCGAATACAGGTCGAGCACCTGCGAATAGTCGAGCACGAGATTGTTGCCGAGCAGGAACTGCTTCTCGAACCCGATGCTGACCAGATGGCCGATCGACAAAATCATCAGCACGATGATCGTGGAACGGATGCCGGGCAGCGTAATGTGCCAAATTTGCCGCAGGCGGCTGGCGCCGTCGACCTTGGCCGCTTCGTACAATTCGCCGCTGATGCCCGTCATCGCCGCCAGATAGATGATCGCGTTCCAGCCGGTTTCCTTCCAGACGTCGGAAAGCGTGACGATGCCCCAGAAGAAATGGCCGTTCGCCATAAACTGGATCGGTTTGTCGATGAGGCCGAGCCCCGTCAAAATATCGTTTACGACCCCGTTGTCGGCGGCGAGCATCCGGGTGACGATGCTGGCGGCAACGGCCCAGGACACGAAGTGCGGCAGATAGGATACCGTTTGCACGAACCGTTTGAAAAACATGTTGCGGACTTCGTTAAGCAACAAGGCGAATACGATCGGAACCGTAAAGGCGGCGGTCAGCCCCATCACGCTCATGGCCAGCGTGTTGCGCAGAACCTGGTAAAACAGGTCGTCCTGAAACAGCGTTTTGAACTGGTCGAACCCGACCCATTTCTGCTCGAATAGCGGCTTTCCCGGCTTGAAGCTTTGAAACGCCATCAGCCATCCCCAGAGCGGATAGTAGCTGAAGACGAACACCCAGGCGACGAACGGAAGCGTCATCAAATACAAGTACCGGTTGCGGTAAGCGGTTTTCCAGAATTTCGGCGCTCGCCCCTCGGGCGGCATGCCGCCGCTTGGAACGGCCGCGCTTGACATCGCTTTCATGAAACCCCTCCCTGCTGTATGCCTCCATGATAAAAAAACCGGACCCTCCGCTCTACCCGAAGGATCCGGCATAAATTCATATCAAAATTAGTGGAGGCGCTTACGGTATTCGGAAGGCGAGACGCCCACGTATTTGCGGAATTTGCCGTGAAAATAATCGACATTGGCATAGCCGACCCGTTCCGCGACCTGATACACTTTCATCCCGGCGGCGAGCAATTCCTTCGCCTTCTCGATGCGGACCTGATCCAGATACGTGTTGAAAGAAACGCCCGTCGTCTGTTTGAACAGCTTGCCGAGGTACGAGCTGTTGTAATTGAACACTTCCGCCAGCGATTCCAGCTTCAGATTTTCGGAATAGTTCCGCCGGATGAGCTCGATCATCCGCTGGACCTGCTTGTCGCCCCCGCAGCCGCGGAACGGCTCCGCCATCTCGCGGGCCAGTGCGGTCAGCCGCCCGATCAGACCGGAAAACCGGTATTCGGCGTAGATGTCCGGCACCGCGGAGGAATAGGCCTGCACTTTCTCCTTAAGCTCCGGCCGGTTCTGCGCCAGCTTGCCCAGCGCCATCGTCAGCATTTGCGCGAATCCCGCCTTGATCTCCTGCTCGGTCATTCCGACCTCAAGCATCGCCTCGCCTGTACCCCGGATCAGCTCGGCCGCCGTGTCCGCGTTCCCGATATCCAGCGCAAGCAGCAGCTTTTCACCCGCGGCGTTCAGATCGGGCGCCTTCTTGCCGCCGCCGGCCGCGCCGCCCCCGGCATGCCCTTCGGACGCCGGCGGTTCCCAGACGTGCACCTTGCCCCCTTCGAGCGCAAACCGGCTCTTCATCCTCTCACGGGCGTTGCGGTAGGAGCGTTCCAGCTCGTCCAGCCGGGCGACGGCTCCTCCGCTGACGGCGGTAAAATCCAGGCCGCTATCCGCGCAGGCCCGCGCGATGGCCCGGCAAGCCGCGTCGAGCGCTCCCGGATCGCCCGCGCTGTTTTTCAGCACGATGCCCAAATACGGGTCCATGGAAAAGACGACGCCCCTGCCCGGCGGCTCGTAGGTTTCCGACAGCTTGCGCTTGACGCGGGCGGTTGTCGCTCCGTCGATCTCCTCCCTGCTCTGCGGCTTGATCAGCACCACCTCGAACGAATCGCCGTCAAGCCCCGCGCCGGCGACCGCTTCCTCGGGCACCGAGCCGAAGTCGCCGGCCAGCAGGGACGCAACGATCCGTTCCCCGCTCCACTCGGCTGGCGGCGCTTTTTCCTTCCGGCTTTCCTCGTCCAGAATGCTTTTCATCTTCGCCAGATGCTCGGTCAGCTCGTCCTCGTCGACCGGCTTCAGCAGGTAGCCTTCCGCCTTCATCTCCAGCGCCCTTCGCGCGTATTCGAAATCCGCATGCCCGCTCAGAATGAGAAAATGCGGCTTGGGCCGGGACCGTTCCCGGACGGCGCGAATCAGGTTCAGCCCGTCCATGCCCGGCATCCGGACATCGACGATAACCAGATCGGGCGCAAGCTTCTCCGTCTTTTGGAGCCCCTCCAGACCGTCCGAGGCGCTTCCCGCCACGACGAACCCGTGCTCCTCCCAGTTGACGATCGTCCGCAGTCCTTCCCGGATCAACGGCTCGTCGTCCACGATCAATACTCTGTACATTCGATTATCCCTCCAACGGAATCCGGAATTCGATTCGGGTTCCCGTCCGATTTCCGCTCTCGATCCGCAGGCCGGAAGCTTCGCCGTACGTCAGCAGCAGCCTTTGATGGACGTTATATAACCCGATCCGCTCGGCTTCCTGCTCCGCGAACGACTGCCGGATTTGCTCCAGCTTGTCGGGAGCAATGCCGATCCCGTTGTCTTCGACGCAAACGCGAAGCTCCCCGTCCGCCCTGCGGGCGCTGACCTTCACTTTGCCGCCGCCGGAACTGCCCTCCAGGCCGTGAACCACCGAGTTTTCGACCAGGGGCTGAATCAACAGCGGGGGCAGCTTTACGTTCAAGACGGCCGGATCGATATCCAGCTCGTAGTCCAGCCGGTCCTCGTGACGGAATTTTTGAATCTCCAGATAGCAGCGGCTGAGCTCGACCTCGTCTCTCAGGGAGATCGCCTGTCCGGTCAGTTCCAGGTTTTTGCGCAGCAGCTTGCCGAGCATCTTGACCGCTCGGGAGATTTCCTTTTGCCCGTTGATATGCGCTTTCATGCGGATCGATTCCAACGCGTTGTAGAGAAAATGCGGATGGATCTGGCTGGCCAGCATTTTCAGCTTGATCTCGTTTTGCTTGCGCTCCAGCTCGCTGGCGCGGCGATGGGAAAGCGTGACCTCCTCCATCAGCTCTTTGATGTTTGCGACCATCTGGTTGAACTGCCGCGAAATCTGGCCGATCTCGTCTTTCCCGTCCACGGTCAGCGCCGCATTGAAGTTCCCCGTCGACACTTTGCTGATCTGGCGGCTGAATTTAAGCAGCCGGTTCGTCAAAACCGTGCAGATGAAGTAGATGAGCAGAACCGACAGCACGACGAAGACGGCGATGATCTTCATGCCGAGGACGCTGATCCGGTTCGCTTCGTGCACGATGCTGTCGATCGAATAGATCGTGATGACGTTCAGGCTGGTAAAGCTCTTGTCCGGCAAAAGCCGGTCGATGATCACCTTGGACCTCACGCCGTCGACCCTCATTTCGTAAGTGCCGGGCTTCTTCTGCCCGATGTCGGGACCAAGCCGCGTATCGTTGAGCAGCCGGCCGGCCAGGTTCGGGCGGTTGGAGGCGACCACGTATCCGTTCTCGTCCGTCAGCAGCGTCTCGGAATTTTCCTGCTTCAGCACCGAACTCAAGTAATCGGTATTCAAGTCGATCACAAGCACCCCGAAGGACTTGCTCTCCTGGAAATAAACGCTGCGGACCAGACTCAGCAGGCTGCTTGGCGTCCGGGTTTCGTCCGCGAAATAATACCAGCCGATCAAGCCGCTGTGCTTCAGCGCGGCCTCGTACCAGAATGTATGCGTTTTCTCCGGACCGGCGGGGAAAAACTCCCAGTTGTTGAGCAGGGTAGGGTTCTCGACAAGCAGTTTGATCTGGTGGATTTCCGGATTGAATTCGAGGTAGGTCCTGAACGTGTTGTAATCCCGGTAAGCTTCCACGACATCGCTCGTATTGGCGTAATGCGTCGTCGCGATCTGCTGCATCGTCTGGTCGAGCATGAGCCTGCTTGACAGATTGATCGCCACCTGCAACGTTTCGTCCGTCCGGTTTTTCACCCGTTCCACCGCACTCTCCGTCTGTTCGATCGCCTTTTCGAGCGCGGACTCGCGGTACTCTCGTACGATAAAAAAGCCGACGATGATGACCGGCAGAATGAAAAACAGAATGTAGGATAACACCATTTTGTTGCGCAGCTTCATGTCGTTAAACCGCATAAACAAGCCCTTCAAAACGTTCCCCTCCCCCGGCCGCAGCACCCGCAAAGCGCATGTGAGCTTGCGATTGAACTTATTTTGAAGCAAGATTTCCGGCGGACGCAACCCTTTTCTTCAATTTGTCCCTGCGCGGTCTCCCCGCTTCGCGGACGCAAGGACATCGTTTTGGAACTGAGCGAAGGCGTTCGGATCGCCTGGTTCCGCTTCACTTGACGCTGGCTTTCCCTTTTAGACGCACAAAGGCTGTCCACGGTATGAGCCGTGAACAGCCTCTGTTTATGCGGGATTCGCGATTCCGCTGGTACCGCCTCTTCATTATTCCGAATTATTCCGAACCGACGAACAGGTAGCGGGCGATGACGAGAACGAACAGAACCCACATCAGCCAATGCACGCTGTATTTCTTTTTGCCGAACCAGCTCGACACGGATGCCAGCAGCACGTAAGCAACGATGCCGAACGAAATGCCGTTGGCGATGTTGTACGTGAACGGCATGAGCGCGACCGTCAGGAAGGCCGGAATGCCGATGACCAGGTCGGAGAAGTCGATTTCCTTGACCGACTGCATCATCAGCACGCCCACGATAATGAGCGCCGCGCTCGTGGCCGGCGTCGGAACGAGCAGCGCGATCGGCGCAAGGAACAGGGAGATCAGGAACAGCACGCCGGTCGTGGACGAAGTCAGGCCGGTCCGGCCGCCTTCCGCGATGCCTGCGGAGCTTTCCACATAGGCCGTCATCGTGCTCGTGCCGAGAATCGCGCCGCCGCTGACGGCAATCGAGTCGACCAGCATCGCTTTGCCGATGCGCTTGTTGCCTTCTTCCTTGTTCTTGAGGAACCCGGCGCGGTTCGCCGTGCCGACGAGCGTGCCGAACGTGTCGAACAGCTCGACGAACGTGAACGTGGCGATCGCCGACAGCAGGCCGGTCGTCAGCAGATCCCCGAAATCGAAGTCGAAGAAGTTCAGCTTGCTGAAATCCGGTACCCAGTTTTGACCCTTAAGCGAATCGAAGTTTACGACGTCTACACCCGGAATGGCGCCGATCAGGGTCGTAATCAGCATGCCGATCAAGATCGCTCCGCGCACGTTCAGCACCATCAGTATGCCGATCAGGAACAGACCGACAATCGTCAGCCATACCGACGGCTGCGTCAAATCGCCCAGATGGATGACCGTCTCGTTGCCCGCCAGCGCCGTATAGGAGCCCTGAGGGAACTCGCGGCCGAACGCGTCGAGCGAAATCGTCAGCACGCCGCTGTTTTTGAGCCCGATGATGGCGATAAACAGGCCGATCCCGACCGTAATCGCATGCTTGAGCCCGTCCGGCACGGCCACGACGAGCATTTGGCGGATTTGGGTGACCGTCAGAATGAGGAAAATAATCCCCGAAATAAAGACGGCCGCCAGCGCCATCGAAGGGGTGATCGGATGGCCGGTCGCTTGCGAGGCGACGACGGTCGTGGCGAAATAAGCATTAAGCCCCATTCCGGGCGCAAGCGCCACGGGAAAATTGACGAATAGGCCCATTGCGATCGTAAAAATGCCTGCGGCCAGCGCAGTCGCAAGGAAAATGCTGTAGCTGTCCAGTCCCGATGCTCCGAGGATGACCGGATTGACCGCGAGGATGTACGCCATCGTCATGAACGTGGTAATGCCCGCCATGATTTCCGTGCGCACGTTGGTCCCGTTTTCCTTCAGCTTAAAAAACTTTTCCATCCGAAAGCGTTCCCTCCTTGATATCGTCCGCTACAGGGATAACCGAAAATTACCGGGCCAAGAAAACGAAACTCGACTCTTCTAGGTTCCGCAAGGCGGCCAAAAAGCATTCGGGAAAAACGCGAACGTTCCTTTTCGCAACCTGCCGTGCGGACATTCCCGCCGAGTCGGCCGGGCCCATTTCGTACATATCCTTTGTTGCCCTTCCTCATTCTAGGTAGAAAGACCTCGCCCGTCAACCATTAAAACGAACATTTTTATATTTTTTCGGTAAATTTGTTCGACTTGAAAGCGATTACATATGAATTTTCGAGACTTTTTTCGGTTTATCGCTCGTAGAGAGACGTTGATCGGTTCCATCGGGCGGGCTCAAAAGGGGCGGCACCTAAGGAGGAATGCCCATTAAGCCGGTTTCGATAAAAGAAAAAATGAACCTCCCAAAACCCGCTGTAAAAGCAGGTTTTTTGGAGGTTCATTTGGAGTATCCGGTCTGACGGACCGGACGGGCGAAGCTGTAGTTGCCCTAACAGCAACTGCAAAGCCGGGTTTTACCACGATCCCCGATTTAAGTGCCAAAACGGCAACTGCATCGGGCATCCGAGCCGTCGAACCGGTCGGGCGAAGCTGTAGTTGCCCTAAACGCAACTGCAAAGCCGATTTTTGCCGCGACCCCCGATTTAAGTGCCAAAACGGCAACTGCATCGGCATCCGAGCCGTCGAACCGGTCGGGCGAAGCTTGGATTCGCACAAGGGCTTCCGCCATTACTCCCATTCGATCGTCGCCGGCGGCTTCGACGTAATGTCGTAAACGACCCGGTTTACGTTTTGCACCTCATTGACGATGCGCACGGAGATTTTCTCCAGGACATCCCACGGGATGCGCGCCCAGTCGGCGGTCATGCCGTCGATCGAGGTGACCGCGCGGATGCCGACCGTATACGAGTACGTGCGGCCGTCGCCCATGACGCCGACGCTCTTCATGTTCGGCAGCGCCGTGAAATATTGCCAAATTTCGCGGTCGAGGCCCGCTTTGGCGATTTCCTCGCGCAGAATCGCATCGGATTCGCGCACGATTTCCAGTTTCTCTTCGGTTACTTCCCCAAGCACGCGGATAGCCAGACCCGGTCCCGGGAACGGCTGGCGCCAAACGATGGCGTCAGGCAGACCAAGTTCCTCTCCGACCTTGCGCACCTCATCCTTGAACAGCGACTTGAGCGGCTCGACCAGCTTGAACTTCATGTCTTTGGGCAGACCGCCGACGTTGTGGTGCGACTTGATCGTTTGCGCCGTAGCCGTCCCGCTTTCGACGATGTCGGTGTACAGCGTTCCTTGCGCCAAAAAAGCGAAGTCGTCGAAACGGGCGGACTCTTCCTCGAACACGCGGATAAATTCCGTGCCGATGATTTTCCGTTTCTGTTCCGGGTCCTCCACGCCGCGCAGTTTGCCGAGGAAGCGCTCGCTTGCGTCTATCTTGACGACGTTCATATCGAATTTGCCGACGAACGTGTCCATGACGCTCTCCGCTTCTCCTTTGCGCAGCAGGCCGTGATCGATGAACATACAGGTAAGCTGATCGCCGACCGCGCGGTGAACCAGCGCCGCCACGACGGACGAATCGACGCCGCCCGAGAGCGCGCACAGCACCTTCTGGTTGCCGACCTGGTTACGAATGTCCTGAATCATATCCTCGATGAACGATTCCATGCTCCAGTCGCCTTTGCATCCGCAAATCCGGTACAGGAAGTTGCGGATCATCTCGTTGCCGTGCACCGAATGGCGCACTTCGGGATGGAACTGGACCGCATAGAGCTTGCGGGAGCGGTCGCTCATGGCGGCCACGGGCGCATGCGGCGTGCTTGCGTCGACAACAAAGCCCTTCGGAAGCTCGGTCACGTGATCGCTGTGGCTCATCCATACGGTCTGACGGCTGTCCAACCCGTGGATCAGCTCGCAATCGGCATTAAAGTCGACATCCGCTTTGCCGTATTCGCGTTTGAGCGCAGGCTCGACCTTGCCTCCTTGCTGATGCGTCATCAACTGCATGCCGTAGCAGATGCCGAGAATCGGCACGCCAAGCTCGTACACGCCGGGATCGACCGTCGGGGCACCGTCGGCATAAACGCTTGCCGGACCGCCGGAGAAAACGATGCCTTTCGGGTTCAGTTCCCGGATTTTGGCGGCGGGCGTATTGTAAGGGAGCAGCTCGCTGTATACGCCAAGATCGCGGATACGGCGGGCGATAAGCTGGTTGTATTGACCGCCGAAGTCGATGACGACGATCAGTTCGTGCGATTTGTTGTTCACGGTGGGTAACGGGCCTCCTGAGTGTAAATCTAAATCGCCCGACCGGGAACGCTTTGCGCTTAAGGGGCGCGGGGCGCTGCTGCGGCAAAACGGGCGATTGCGCTTTTAGCGGGACATGCTAGTCAATTGAGGTAATTATAGCTTTGCGCAAGAGAAAGCGTCAAGGCGGGCGTTTCGCTCCGTCCCGGTACGACGGCCCCTGGCCGGCGAGGCGGTCGCAGTGTCTTTCAGATGCAGACTTGCTTTCCTCGTTCTTTGACCTGCCCAGCCGTTCCAGAAATCTCACAGCTGACCCGCTAAGTAATCCGCCCAGTACCCTTCTTTGCCACCAACCCCGACGCTAACCCGTCATGTAGTCCTCCCAGTACCCTTCTTTGCCACCAACCCCGACGCTAACCCGTCATGTAGTCCTCCCAGTACCCTTCTTTG